>Ga0314811_100125_pt1 | contig 13583 bp, 21 predicted proteins | sample STEome_7_FD_202340 | JGI IMG/M metagenome (GOLD analysis project Ga0314811, IMG submission 202340) | Metatranscriptome of soil surface biofilm microbial communities from soil inoculated with nitrogen-fixing consortium DG1, State College... ...
CGGGGAAGCGCCGACGCCCGGGAAGAGAACCCGCCCGGGTGCCGTTCTCCCTGGTGTTGCCCGCCTCGGTGGTCGATGGCCGGCCACCGGCCGCGTGTGTGAGGGACCCGGCTTTGACCGGTCCCTGAGGCACGGGTATCGTGGTCAGCCGTGCCCAGGGTGCCCTGGGCCTGCTCCCGTTCGCGGTGCGCCTGGATGGCCTTCACGGTCGTCAGGGACCGCCTCCCGGCCAGACGGCCGAGGGGTGGCGGCGCCGAGTCGCGAGGGGCAACCGAGTTCGGTCCCAGAAATCGGACCGGTCCCGGGAAGGGCGACACGCCCGACCGCGGGGGCCGGACGTTCAGTGGCGGCCGCAGTCGGGAAGGCTCCAGCCGGGCCGGGCGCCACCAGCACGAACCAGCACGCCAGTCGTCAGCAGGAACCAGAGAGCACCACCCCAGCGCAGGTAGGAGATCCAGGCCACCCATGCCCACGATCAACCAGCTGGTCCGCAAGGGCCGCGAGGACAAGGTCGAGAAGACCAAGACTCCGGCGCTGAAGGGTTCGCCCCAGCGCCGCGGAGTCTGCACGCGCGTCTACACGACGACGCCCAAGAAGCCGAACTCGGCGCTGCGCAAGGTGGCCCGCGTGCGGCTGACCAGCGGGGTCGAGGTCACCGCCTACATCCCGGGCGTCGGTCACAACCTGCAGGAGCACTCGATGGTGCTCGTGCGCGGCGGCCGTGTGAAGGACCTGCCCGGCGTGCGTTACAAGATCATCCGCGGTTCGCTGGACACCCAGGCCGTCCGTGGACGCAAGCAGGCTCGCAGCCGGTACGGCGCGAAGAAGGAGAAGAGCTAATGCCGCGCAAGGGCCCCGCCCCGAAGCGTCCGCTGGTCGCCGACCCGGTGTACCAGTCGCCGCTGGTCACCCAGCTGGTGAACAAGGTCCTGGTCGACGGCAAGCGCTCGGTCGCCGAGGCGATCGTCTACGGCGCCCTCGAGGGTGCCCGGGCGAAGAGCGACACCGACCCGGTCGTGACGCTCAAGCGCGCGCTGGACAACGTCAAGCCGGCCCTCGAGGTCCGCAGCCGCCGTGTCGGTGGCGCGACCTACCAGGTCCCGGTCGAGGTCCGTCCCTCGCGGAGCACCACGCTCGGCCTGCGCTGGCTCATCCAGTACAGCCGGGCCCGTCGCGAGAAGACGATGACCGAGCGCCTGATGAACGAGCTGCTCGACGCGAGCAACGGTCTCGGCGCCGCCGTGAAGCGGCGCGAGGACACGCACAAGATGGCCGAGTCGAACAAGGCCTTCGCGCACTACCGCTGGTAACCGCCAGCGCCCGCCGCCGGCGGGACCACCGGGCGATCCCCGGAACCCCGCACGCGGACCCGAACGAAGAGGAGCAGGAGAATGGCCACAGGGGCCCAGCTCGCCAAGACCCGCAACATCGGGATCATGGCGCACATCGACGCCGGTAAGACCACGACGACGGAGCGCATCCTCTTCTACACCGGTATCAACTACAAGATCGGTGAGGTCCACGACGGCGCGGCCACGATGGACTGGATGGAGCAGGAGCAGGAGCGCGGCATCACCATCACGTCGGCCGCGACGAAGTGCACCTGGAACGGCTTCGACATCAACATCATCGACACCCCGGGGCACGTCGACTTCACGGTCGAGGTGGAGCGGTCGCTCCGCGTCCTCGACGGTGCCGTCGCCGTCTACGACGGTGTCGCCGGCGTCGAGCCGCAGACCGAGCAGGTGTGGCGGCAGGCCGAGAAGTACGGCGTCCCGCGCATGTGCTTCGTCAACAAGCTCGACCGCACCGGTGCGAACTTCTTCCGCTGCGTCGACATGATGGTCGAGCGCCTCGGGGCCAACCCGCTGGTGCTGCAGCTCCCGATCGGTGCCGAGGCCGACTTCATCGGCGTCGTCGACCTGGTCCAGATGAAGGCCCTCACCTGGCGCGGCGAGACCAAGCTCGGCGAGGACTACGCGATCGAGGACATCCCGGCCGAGCTGGCCGACCAGGCCGCCGAGTACCGGGAGAAGCTCCTCGAGGGCATCGCCGACTTCGACGACTCGATCATGGAGTCCTACCTCGGTGGCGAGGACATCTCGGTCGAGACGATCAAGGCCGCCATCCGCAAGGCCACGATCGCCGGCCAGGTGAACCCGGTCGTCACCGGCTCCGCGTTCAAGAACAAGGGCGTGCAGCCCATGCTCGACGCGGTCACCGACTACCTGCCCAGCCCGCTGGACATCGAGGCGATCGTCGGCACCGCGCTCGACGGCGAGACCGAGGTCCTGCGGCACGCCGACGAGAACGAGCCGTTCTCGGCGCTGGCCTTCAAGATCCAGACCGACCAGCACCTCGGCAAGCTGACCTACATCCGCGTGTACTCCGGCAAGCTCGACGCCGGCTCCCCGGTGCTGAACAGCACCAAGGACCGCAAGGAGCGGGTCGGCAAGATCTACCAGATGCACGCCAACAAGCGCGAAGAGCGTGCGGGCGTGGGCGCCGGCGAGATCGTCGCCGTCAACGGCATGAAGCAGACGACGACGGGTGACACCCTGTCCGACCCGCAGAAGCCGGTGATCCTGGAGTCGATGTCCTTCCCGGCGCCGGTGATCTCGGTGGCCATCGAGCCGAAGACCAAGAGCGACCAGGAGAAGCTGGGCACGGCCATCCAGAAGCTGGCCGAGGAGGACCCGACCTTCCAGGTCCGCCTGGACGAGGAGACCGGTCAGACCGTCATCTCCGGCATGGGCGAGCTCCACCTGGAGATCCTGGTCGACCGCATGCGCCGCGAGTTCAACGTCGAGGCCAACGTCGGCAAGCCGCAGGTGGCCTACCGCGAGACGATCCGCAAGACCGTCGAGCGCGCGGACTACACCCACAAGAAGCAGACCGGTGGCTCGGGCCAGTTCGCCAAGGTCCAGATCAGCCTCGAGCCCCTGCAGGTCACGGCCGACGGCCCGACCTACGAGTTCGAGAACAAGGTCACCGGTGGTCGCATCCCGCGGGAGTACATCCCCTCGGTCGACCAGGGCATGCAGGACGCGATGCAGTACGGCGTCCTCGCCGGCTACCCCATGGTCGGGGTGAAGGCGTCCCTGCTCGACGGCCAGTACCACGAGGTCGACTCCTCGGAGATGGCCTTCAAGATCGCCGGCTCGATGGTCTTCAAGGAGGCTGCACGCAAGGCCAGCCCGGCTTTGCTGGAGCCGCTGATGGCCGTCGAGGTCGTCACCCCGGAGGAGAACATGGGTGACGTCATCGGTGACCTCAACTCCCGCCGCGGGACCATCCAGGCGATGGAGGAGCGCTCCGGCGCCCGCGTCGTCCGGGCCCTGGTGCCGCTGTCGGAGATGTTCGGCTACGTGGGCGACCTGCGCAGCCGCACCCAGGGGCGGGCGAGCTACACCATGGTGTTCGACTCGTACGCCGAGGTCCCGGCCAACGTCGCCAAGGAGATCATCGCCAAGGCGACCGGCGAGTAACCCCGGCACCACCCGAGCACTACCGCAAGCCCCAGAGCACGCGCACGACTGCGAAGACACGGAGAGAGGAACCCAGTGGCCAAGGCCAAGTTCGAGCGGACCAAGCCGCACGTCAACATCGGCACCATCGGGCACATCGACCACGGGAAGACGACGCTGACCGCGGCGATCACCAAGGTCCTGCACGACAAGTACCCGAACCTCAACGAGGCGTCCGCGTTCGACCAGATCGACAAGGCGCCCGAGGAGAAGGCCCGCGGCATCACGATCTCGATCGCGCACGTGGAGTACCAGACGGAGGCCCGTCACTACGCGCACGTCGACTGCCCCGGTCACGCCGACTACATCAAGAACATGATCACGGGTGCGGCGCAGATGGACGGCGCGATCCTCGTGGTCGCGGCGACCGACGGCCCGATGCCGCAGACCAAGGAGCACGTGCTCCTGGCCCGCCAGGTCGGCGTCCCCTACATCGTCGTCGCCCTGAACAAGGCCGACATGGTGGACGACGAGGAGATCCTGGAGCTCGTCGAGCTCGAGGTCCGCGAGCTCCTCTCCGAGTACGAGTTCCCGGGCGACGACGTCCCCGTGGTGCGCGTCTCGGCGCTCAAGGCCCTCGAGGGCGACGCCGAGTGGGGCGACAAGCTCATGGAGCTGATGAACGCCGTCGACACCGCGATCCCGGAGCCGGAGCGCGAGATCGACAAGCCGTTCCTCATGCCCGTCGAGGACGTCTTCACCATCACCGGTCGTGGCACGGTCGTCACCGGCCGCGTCGAGCGTGGCATCGTCAAGGTCTCCGAGGAGATCGAGATCGTCGGCATCCGCGAGGGTTCGACGAAGACGACCGTCACCGGCGTCGAGATGTTCCGCAAGCTGCTCGACCAGGGCCAGGCCGGCGACAACGTGGGCCTGCTGCTGCGCGGCATCAAGCGCGAGGACGTCGAGCGCGGCCAGGTCGTCGTGAAGCCCGGCTCGATCACCCCGCACACCAACTTCGAGGGTTCGGTCTACATCCTCTCGAAGGACGAGGGTGGCCGTCACACGCCGTTCTTCAACAACTACCGTCCCCAGTTCTACTTCCGGACGACGGACGTCACCGGCGTGGTCACGCTGCCCGCGGGCACCGAGATGGTCATGCCCGGCGACAACACCGAGATGTCGGTGGAGCTGATCCAGCCCATCGCCATGGAGGAGGGCCTCCGGTTCGCCATCCGTGAGGGTGGCCGCACCGTGGGTGCCGGCCGGGTCGTCAAGATCAACAAGTAACGCCGCCCGACCAGGGCCCGGGTTCCCACCCGGCCCACGGGTCAACAGACCCACTCGAACTTTCACAACCGATCGGCAGGAGCAGAAGACAGCGATGGCGGGACAGAAGATCCGCATCCGGCTGAAGGCCTATGACCACGAGGCGATCGACGCCTCGGCGCGGCGCATCGTGGAGACGGTCACCAAGACCGGAGCGCGTGTGGTCGGCCCGGTGCCTCTGCCGACGGAGAAGAACGTGTACGCGGTGATCCGTTCGCCGCACAAGTACAAGGACTCGTTCGAGCACTTCGAGATGCGCACGCACAAGCGGCTCATCGACATCCTCGACCCGACGCCGAAGACGGTGGACGCGCTCATGCGCATCGACCTGCCGGCCTCGGTCGACGTCAACATCCAGTAAGGGCAGTCAGCAGACATGGCGAGCACATTTCGCGGTCTCCTCGGCGAGAAGCTGGGGATGACCCAGGTTTTCGACGAGAACAACCGCCTCGTGCCGGTGACCGTCGTCAAGGCGGGCCCGTGTGTGGTGACCCAGGTGCGCACTCCTGAGGTGGACGGCTACTCGGCCGTGCAGCTCGGGTTCGGCGAGATCGACCCGCGCAAGGTGAACCGCCCCGAGGGCGGGCACTTCACCAAGGCGGGCGTGACGCCGCGGCGGCACCTGGTGGAACTGCGCACCGAGGACGCCGGCGACTACACGGTCGGCCAGGAGCTGAACGCCGACGTCTTCGACGGCGTGGCCAAGGTCGACGTCATCGGCACCAGCAAGGGCAAGGGCACCGCCGGCGTCATGAAGCGTCACGGCTTCAAGGGCCTCGGCGCGTCGCACGGTACCCAGCGCAAGCACCGGTCCCCGGGTTCCATCGGTGGCGCGTCCACCCCGGGCCGCGTGTTCAAGGGCCTGAAGATGGCCGGTCGCATGGGTGCGGTGAAGACGACCACGCTCTCGCTGGTGGTCCACAAGGTCGACGCGGAGCGCGGGCTCATCCTGATCAAGGGTGCCGTCCCCGGTCCGAAGGGTGGCCTCCTCCTCGTCCGCTCTGCGGTCAAGGGTGGCCCCGTGGGGAGTGACAAGAAGTGAGCCAGTCGATCGACACGCGCACCGACCGCCAGGTCGACGTCCGCACCCCGGCCGGGGAGACCTCCGGCAGCGTCACGCTGCCCGGTGAGCTCTTCGACGCCGACGCGAACGTCTCCCTGATGCACCAGGTCGTCGTCGCCCAGCTGGCCGCGGCCCGCCAGGGCACGCACTCGACGAAGACCCGGGGCAAGGTCAGCGGTGGTGGCGCCAAGCCGTACCGCCAGAAGGGCACCGGCCGCGCCCGTCAGGGCTCGACCCGCGCACCGCAGTTCGCCGGCGGTGGCGTCGTCCACGGCCCGACGCCGCGCGACTACACCAAGAAGACCCCCAAGAAGATGAAGGCCGCCGCCCTGCGCGGTGCCCTGTCGGACCGGGCCCGCGAGGGCCGGGTGCACGTCGTGTCCGCCTTCGTCGACGGGGACGCCCCGAAGACCAGGACGGCTCTGGCCACGCTCAACGCGGTGACCCAGGCCAAGCGGGTCCTCGTCGTGCTCGACCGGGACGACGTCCTCAACTGGGTCAGCCTGCGCAACGCGCCGCAGGTGCACCTCATCGAGGCCGGCCAGCTCAACACCTACGACGTGCTGGTCGCCGACGAGGTCGTCTTCACCGAGACCGCGCTGGCCGAGTACGTCGCCGGTCGCTCGTCGGTCCTGCCGGACGTGGCCACGCACGTGACGCCGGGTGGCGTCCCGTCGGTCGCGCCCGCCGAGGGCGAGGGCACCGTCGAGACCGCCGCCGAGGCCCCGGCCCCGAAGGCGGCCGCCAAGAAGGCGCCGGCCAAGAAGACGGCTCCGGCCACGCCCGAGGAGGCCGCCAAGGCCCCCGTCGAGCAGGCCGAGGCCGCCAACGCCGGCCCCGACGCCACGCCCCCGAGCGAGGACGTCACCACCGAGACCACCGAGGAGAAGGCATGAGCGTCCGCGACCCCCGGGACGTCCTGCTCGCCCCGGTCATCTCCGAGAAGAGCTACGGGCTGCTCGACGGCAACCAGTACACCTTCATCGTGCTGCCCGAGGCGAACAAGACCCAGATCAAGATCGCGGTCGAGCAGATCTTCAACGTGAAGGTCCTCGGCGTGAACACGATCAACCGCCAGGGCAAGCGCAAGCGCAGCCGGGGCACGCAGATGGGCAAGCGCAAGGACACCAAGCGCGCCATCGTCTCCGTCGCTCCCGGCGACCGCATCGAGATCTTCGGGGGCCCGGGCGCCTGACGGCACCCGGACCTACGGACCAGAGATATAGACAGGGACTGAGTCAGCAATGGCTATCCGTAAGTACAAGCCGACGACGCCGGGCCGCCGCGGCTCCAGCGTCGCCGACTTCGCCGAGGTCACCCGCGACCATCCCGAGAAGTCGCTGGTCCGGCCGCTGCACGGCCGCGGTGGACGCAACGTCCACGGCAAGGTCACCGCGCGGCACCAGGGTGGCGGTCACAAGCGCGCCTACCGGCTGATCGACTTCCGCCGGGCGGACAAGGACGGCGTGCCGGCCAAGGTCGCGCACATCGAGTACGACCCGAACCGCACGTCGCGCATCGCGCTGCTGCACTTCGCGGACGGCGAGAAGCGCTACATCATCGCGCCGGCGAAGCTCAAGCAGGGCGACACGGTGGAGTGCGGCCCCGCCGCCGACATCAAGCCCGGCAACAACCTGCCGCTGCGGAACATCCCCGTCGGCACCGTCGTTCACGCCATCGAGCTCCGTCCCGGTGGCGGCGCGAAGATCGCCCGCGCCGCGGGCGCCAGCGTCCAGCTGGTCGCCCGTGAGGGCCGCTTCGCGCAGCTGCGCATGCCGTCGGGCGAGATCCGCAACGTCGACGTCCGCTGCCGCGCGACCGTCGGCGAGGTGGGCAATGCCGAGCAGTCGAACATCAACTGGGGCAAGGCCGGCCGCATGCGGTGGAAGGGCAAGCGCCCGACCGTCCGCGGTGTCGCCATGAACCCGGTGGACCACCCGCACGGTGGTGGTGAGGGCAAGACCTCCGGTGGTCGCCACCCGGTGAACCCGAAGGGCAAGCCGGAGGGCCGGACGCGCAAGCGGAAGGCCAGCGACGCCCTGATCGTGCGCCGCCGGCGCGCCAACAAGAAGCGCTGAGCGGGATAGGAGCCGACAGACATGCCACGCAGCCTGAAGAAGGGCCCGTTCGTCGACGACCACCTGCTCAAGAAGGTGGACGCCCAGAACGCCAAGGGCACCAAGAACGTGATCCGCACCTGGTCGCGTCGTTCCACGATCATCCCGGACATGCTCGGCCACACGCTGGCCGTGCACGACGGTCGCAAGCACGTCCCGGTCTTCGTGACCGAGGCGATGGTCGGGCACAAGCTCGGCGAGTTCGCGCCCACCCGCACCTTCCGTGGGCACATCAAGGACGACCGCCGCTCGCGGCGGGGCTGACCAGGTAGAGAGAGATTCAGATGACTTCCCAGTTGGGACAGGAGGCGCCGGTCGCCCGGGCTACGGCCCGGTTCGTCCGCGTGACCCCCATGAAGGCCCGCCGGGTGGTGGACCTGATCCGCTACCTGCCCACGGACGAGGCCCTGGCCCTGCTGCGCTTCGCGCCGCAGAGCGCCAGCGAGCCGGTGGCCAAGGTCGTCGCCAGCGCGGTGGCCAACGCCGAGCACAACCTGCAGCTGGACCCGGCCGCCCTGGTCGTCAGCGCTGCCTACGTCGACGAGGGCCCCACGCTGAAGCGGATCCGTCCGCGTGCGCAGGGCCGGGCGTTCCGCATCAACAAGCGGACCAGCCACATCACCGTCGAGGTGAGCGAGGTCGCCTCCAGCGACGTCCTCGCGCAGAAGTCGCGGAAGGCTCGCCGGGACACCGGCCAGACCGGCCCGGCTTCGCAGCAGTCCAAGAGCAACACGAGGGGAGGGACCCGCTAGTGGGTCAGAAGGTCAACCCGCACGGGTTCCGACTCGGGATCACCACCGACTACAAGTCCCGGTGGTACGCGGACAAGCTGTACAAGGACTACGTCAAGGAAGACGTCGCGATCCGCAAGCTCATGTCCAAGGGCATGGAGCGGGCCGGCATCTCCAAGGTCGAGATCGAGCGCACCCGCGACCGGGTCCGCGTCGACATCCACACCGCCCGGCCGGGCATCGTCATCGGCCGTCGCGGCGCGGAGGCCGACCGCATCCGCGGTGAGCTCGAGAAGCTCACCGGCAAGCAGGTGCAGCTCAACATCCTCGAGGTCAAGAACCCCGAGAGCGACGCCCAGCTCGTCGCGCAGGGTGTCGCGGAGCAGCTGTCCAGCCGCGTCAGCTTCCGCCGGGCCATGCGCAAGGCGATGCAGTCGGCGCAGCGCAGCCCGCAGGTCAAGGGCATCCGGGTGCAGTGCTCGGGTCGCCTCGGCGGCACGGAGATGAGCCGGTCGGAGTTCTACCGCGAGGGTCGTGTGCCGCTGCACACGCTCCGCGCCAACATCGACTACGGCATCTACGAGGCCCGCACGACCTTCGGCCGCATCGGCGTCAAGGTCTGGATCTACAAGGGTGACGTCAGCGGCTCGCGGGCCGAGCGCGCCGCCCTCGAGGCCCTGGCCGACCGCCAGCAGCGTCGTGAGCGCGCCCAGCGCCCGCAGCGCCGTTCCGGCTCCTCCGGCACCACCGCCGGTGGCACCGAGGCCGGCCGCGCAGCTGTCGAGTCGTCGACCGGCCCGGTCGCTGACACCACCGAGAGCACCGTCGCGGTGACCTCGGGTGAGGTCGCGCCCGAGACCACCGTCGCCGAGGTCGCCGGTCCGGAGGCCACCGCTGCCGCCGAGACCACCGCGACCGAGACGACCGAGAACACGGAGAGCTGAGCGATGCTCATCCCACGGCGCGTCAAGCACCGCAAGCAGCACCACCCGGACCGCGGCGGCAAGGCCAAGGGCGGGACGGCGATCAACTTCGGTGAGTTCGCCATCCAGGCCCTCGAGCCCGCCTACGTGACGAACCGGCAGATCGAGTCCGCCCGTATCGCCATGACCCGCCACATCAAGCGTGGCGGCAAGGTCTGGATCTCGATCTACCCCGACCGCCCCCTCACGAAGAAGCCGGCCGAGACCCGCATGGGTTCCGGCAAGGGGTCTCCCGAGTGGTGGGTGGCCAACGTGAAGCCCGGCCGCATCATGTTCGAGCTCTCGGGTGTCGCCGAGCCCGTGGCCCGCGAGGCCATGCGCCGCGCGATCCACAAGCTCCCCATGAAGTGCCGCTTCATCACGCGTGAAGGAGAAGTGTGATGGCCGCCGGTCTGACCGCTCCGGAGCTGCGCGAGCTCTCTGTCGACGAGCTCGCCTCGCGGCTGCGTGAAGCCAAGGAAGAACTGTTCAACCTGCGGTTCCAGGTGGCCACCGGCCAGCTGGACAACAACCGGCGACTGCAGACCGTCCGCCGCGACATCGCCCGGATCTACACGATCATGCGCGAGCGCGAGCTGGGTCTCTCGGTCGCCCCGAACGAGGGTGTGGCATGAGCGAGACCCAGGAAACCAGCCAGGCCTCCAGCGGGCCCGGCCTGGCCGGCCGTGGGTACCGCAAGGTCCGTGAGGGCCTCGTGGTCAGCGACAAGATGGAGAAGACCATCGTCGTCGAGGTCGAGGACCGTGTGAAGCACGCCCTCTACGGCAAGGTCATCCGCCGGACGAACAAGCTCAAGGTGCACGACGAGCAGAACGTCGCCGGCATCGGCGACCGCGTCCAGATCATGGAGACCCGGCCGACGTCGGCCACCAAGCGGTGGCGGCTGGTCGAGGTCATCGAGAAGGCCAAGTAACGCAGCACGAGGCGGCCCTCCGGGGCCGTAGCACAACACCAGAGCTGAACGCGTACTCTGGACGACTGGCGCGCATCGCATCCCTTCCCCGGGGTGGGCGCGCCGCATCCCGGTACCCGTGCTTCGGACGCACCGGCGGCGCACGCCGCCGGTGCGTCCGCACGCGAGTGCCGGACAGCCGGTTCACCGTTCCGGCCCGGCTGTCACCACAAGATTTGGGAGTAGGACGTGATCCAGCAGGAGTCGCGGCTGCGAGTCGCCGACAACACCGGTGCGAAGGAGATCCTCTGCATCCGGGTTCTCGGTGGCTCCGGGCGACGCTACGCGGGCATCGGTGACGTCATCGTCGGCACCGTGAAGGACGCTCTGCCCGGTGCCGGCGTCAAGAAGGGCGACGTCGTCAAGGCCGTCATCGTGCGCACGGTGAAGGAGCGCCGTCGTCCCGACGGTTCCTACATCCGCTTCGACGAGAACGCCGCCGTCATCATCCGCGACAGCGGCGACCCGCGCGGGACGCGCATCTTCGGCCCCGTCGGCCGGGAGCTCCGCGACAAGCGCTTCATGCGGATCATCTCGCTCGCACCGGAGGTGCTGTGATCATGGCTGCCACGAACAAGGGCACCAGCAAGGCCAAGGCGCCGTCCATGAAGGTCAAGAAGGGTGACACCGTCGTCGTCCTGTCCGGCAAGGACAAGGGTGCGAAGGGTCGGGTCATCGCCGCCTTCCCGGCGGTCCAGCGTGTCCTCGTCGAGGGCGTGGGTCGCGTGAAGAAGCACACCCGCATCAGCTCGACGCAGCGCGGCGCCCAGCAGGGCGGGATCGTCACGCAGGAGGCTCCCATCCACGTGAGCAACGTGATGGTGATCGACTCCGAGGACAAGCCGACCCGGGTCGGCTACCGCAAGGACGACAACGGCCGCAGCATCCGGGTCTCGCGGCGCACCGGTAAGGACCTCTGAAGCCATGAGCGCACCCACCCGCGAGCTGCCCCGCATGCTCGCCCACTACCGCGAGAACATCGCGCCGGCGCTGCAGTCGGAGTTCAACTTCGAGAACGTCATGCAGATCCCGCGCCTGACGAAGATCGTCGTCAACATGGGCGTCGGCGAGGCCACCCGCGACGCCAAGCTGATGGACGGCGCCGTCCGCGACCTCACCGCGATCACCGGCCAGAAGCCGGCGGTCGTCCGGGCCCGCAAGTCCATCGCCCAGTTCAAGCTGCGCGAGGGCATGCCGATCGGCGCGAAGGTCACCCTCCGCGGCGACCGGATGTGGGAGTTCCTGGACCGGCTGCTGTCGCTGGCCCTGCCCCGGATCCGCGACTTCCGCGGGCTCAACCCCAAGCAGTTCGACGGCCACGGCAACTACACCTTCGGCCTCAACGAGCAGTCGATGTTCCGCGAGATCGACGTCGACAAGATCGACCGGCAGCGCGGCATGGACATCACCCTGGTCACCACCGCCACGAACGACGAGGAGGGTCGCGAGCTGCTCCGCCAGCTCGGGTTCCCCTTCGCCGGCTCGCCCGTCGTGACCACCATCCGCTGAGCCGGTAGGAGAAACCAATGGCCAAGAAGGCTCTGATCGAGAAGGCGAACCGCAAGCCCAAGTTCGCCGTTCGCGGGTACACCCGCTGCCAGCGGTGCGGTCGTCCGCACTCGGTCTTCCGCAAGTTCGGCCTGTGCCGGATCTGCCTGCGGGAGATGGCCCACGCCGGGGAGCTCCCGGGCGTGCGCAAGTCCAGCTGGTAAGTCCCCATCCCGGTCCGGGCACTCGCCCGGGCCGCACCACGGCACCACCGATCGCCGACAGGCCCACGACCACCGAACTACTCGGGAAACGTGCGGAACCGCGGCGAGAGAGGCACCACACACCATGACGATGACCGACCCGATCGCGGACATGCTGACGCGGCTGCGGAACGCCAACCAGGCGTACCACGACAGCGCCGTCATGCCGTCCTCGAAGCTCAAGACGCACATCGCCGAGATCCTCCAGCAGGAGGGCTACATCGGCGGTTGGACCGTCAGCGACATCGAGAAGGACGGCAGCACCTTCAAGCAGCTGACGATCGACCTGAAGTACGGCCCCAACCGCGAGCGCAGCATCGCCGGTGTCCGGCGGGTCTCGAAGCCCGGTCTGCGGGTCTACGCGAAGTCGAACTCGCTGCCCAAGGTCCTCGGTGGCCTCGGCGTCGCGATCATCTCGACGTCGACCGGGCTGCTGACGGACAAGCAGGCGAACAAGAAGGGCGTGGGTGGGGAAGTCCTCGCCTACGTCTGGTAAGGGAGCGAACGAGAATGTCACGGATCGGACGACTCCCGATCGCCGTCCCGAGCGGCGTGGACATCGCCATCGAGGGACAGACGGTCAACGTCAAGGGCCCCAAGGGCTCGCTGAGCCACACGGTCGCCTCGCCCATCACGGTCGAGCGTGACGAGGACGGCACGCTCCGCGTGCAGCGTCCCAACGACGAGCGCCAGAACCGGGCCCTCCACGGCCTGTCGCGGACGCTCATCGCCAACATGATCACCGGCGTCACCGAGGGCTACACCAAGACCCTCGAGATCGTCGGTGTCGGTTACCGCGTCCAGGCGCGCGGCTCGGACCTCGAGTTCGCCCTGGGCTTCAGCCACCCGGTGCCGGTGAAGGCCCCCGAGGGGATCTCCTTCGCCGTCGAGTCCCCGACCCGCCTGCGGGTCACGGGCATCGACAAGCAGCAGGTCGGCGAGGTCGCCGCCAAGATCCGCAAGATCCGCAAGCCCGACCCGTACAAGGGCAAGGGCGTGCGGTATCAGGGCGAGGTCGTCAAGCGCAAGGTCGGGAAGACGGGTAAGTGATGGCTACCGCAACTGCTCCCACGAACGGGAAGGCCGCCGGCGGCCGCAAGCCCGTCGGCACCGACATCAGCACGGCGCGCCGCACCTCGCGGCTGCGTCGCCACAACCGCCTGCGCAAGCGCGTGGGTGGCACTCCGGAG
>Ga0314811_100130_pt1 | contig 13292 bp, 9 predicted proteins | sample STEome_7_FD_202340 | JGI IMG/M metagenome (GOLD analysis project Ga0314811, IMG submission 202340) | Metatranscriptome of soil surface biofilm microbial communities from soil inoculated with nitrogen-fixing consortium DG1, State College... ...
AAAACACTGTATGCAAGATGCAGAATTTTCTACAACCTCTACGACTTGGGCAAGCTCCGCAGATGTTAGTAAGGATCTTGCTGAAGCAAACGTTATAGTTTCTAAACTTTCAGATGAAGCTTTGCTGAAAATGGAGGTGATTCAAAGTCTTTTACAAAATAGCGATCGCACTACATATACTCAAAAGCTCAAGGAAGCAGCAGAAAAGCTTGGGAAGTCAGTACGTACAGTGCGACGGCTAGTAGACAAATGGGAACAGGAGGGTTTGGCTGGACTGGCACAAAATCAACGGCTGGATAAAGGGAAGCATCGAGTTGATGAAAACTGGCAAGAGTTTATTTTGAATACCTATAAGGAGGGTAATAAGGGAAGTAAAAGGATGACTCGCCAGCAGGTATTTATCAAAGCTAAGGCTAGAGCTGATGAACTAGGAGTTAAACCTCCTTCCCACATGACGGTTTACCGAATTTTGCAACCATTAATAGATAAAATTGAGCAAGCTAAAAGTATTCGCAGTCCGGGTTGGCGTGGTTCGCGCTTATCAGTTAAAACCCGTGATGGAAAAGATTTACAAATAGAACATAGTAACCAAGTTTGGCAGTGCGACCACACCCTTGTTGATGTTTTATTAGTAGACCAGCATGGCAAAATTCTCAGTCGTCCTTGGTTAACAACAGTTATTGATAGTTATTCGCGCTGCATTATGGGGATTAACTTGGGCTACGATCCACCAAGTTCTCAGGTTGTAGCTTTGGCGCTACGTCATGCTATTTTGCCCAAGCAATATGCTTCAGAATATGGACTTCATGAAGAATGGGGTACTTCTGGTTTGCCGCAACACTTTTATACAGATGCGGGTAAAGATTTTCGTTCAAACCATTTACAGCAAATAGGAGTGCAGTTAGGGTTTGTTTGTCATTTACGCGATCGCCCATCCGAAGGTGGTATTGTTGATATTTTAAAGCGGGCGATGGGACTCGAACCCACGACGTTCACCTTGGGAAGGTGACATTCTACCACTGAATTACACCCGCTAGCAGCTTTTAGCCAAAACTTTAATATTACTGTACAGCATATCATTATTTATAGCTGTTTTCAATTGACTAAAATACACACTTTTTTGCAACTGGTGATGCCTTCTCTTTCAGAGACGCTACCGCAAAGGGCAAAGTTTCGCTAAAGCTCATCAAACTTGGCACAGCTAAAGAATCAAAATCCTACACTGCACAAATGAAAGTCAGTGTAGGGATTATCTGGTCTAGAGAACAATGTCTTGACCCCGCTCAGTGAAGCGAACTTCTTTAATATTCCATGCAGCATTACTTGTTAAGGTTTTGCGAAGACTACCAAACAAAGCAAATTGTTCGCAACTAGAAAGAGAAGCTATTTGTCGCTTAGATTCAGGAGATATCCGCAAATCAACTGTAGCAACGCCATTTTTGACGTTGACACGATACCCAGACAAGCTAAAGTCACTTGTATCTCTTTTTTCTATGATTTTACCCACAGTATTTGTTACTGGTTCCTCAGCTGGTACTGAAATTTTTTCTGGAACTAATTCTTGACATTGAACATCACTAGTGTAAATTGTCACGTTTGTAGTTTTAGTATTAGCAGCTTTAGAAGTAGATGAAGAAGGCGTATTTTCTCCAGTAGATTCTTGATTTGGAGATTTTTCTCTCAATTGAGCAACACTAGGAATTTGGCTAGAAGTCCGAGATGATGGAGTATTTGTGGGTGTTGTAATAGGTTCTGGGGATAATGTGGTGTTTGGTGTTGTGGTGGGAGATGGCGTTTGGCTATCAACATTATTAGTGGTGGAGTTAGAATTACAGCTACTCAGACCAAGAACAATTGTGACAGCGATCGCGGATAAAAGATATCTCTTAGATGTTTTCATAATTTTGCTCAAAAGTTACATTACTGCTATCAACTTCAATATTGCTGGTATCAATTCCGCATAAACTTGTTAATTTTGAGCCAGTCTCTAAAGTGTCAACTTGGTATCTATAAAGCAGCAATTATCTTCCAAGGAACGATGTTGATTGCACTAACGAGATCCCCGACTTTTTCAAAAGTTCGGGGATCTAAAACTAGGCATCTGAAGCGTATCAAACACCATTGCTATACAACCCTATAAAGTCTAAAATTACATCTCTCTTAAGGATTGACTTTGTAATATCTAAATGAAGTTAAGTAAAATCCAAGAAGCTTAGACCGATGGATATTGTTCTCAAGATTGATGACAGCTAAGTAAATTTCGGTAATTATTAGATAAAATAAACCAAATTTTAATACTTTTAAGGCAAGACAATGAATAGATGCTCTCAAGAAAAAACATTAAGAAGGCAAAACACTATTCTTGCTGCTAAAAACTTTTTAGCGGAAATGGCTAAAGATGCTAGTTCAGAAAACTTGAGATTTATTGCTGATAATGTGGGTGAGATTGCACTATTTTGGCATTTGATTCAAAATCCAGAAGAAATTTCTTCGCTGGAGTTGAAAATATAGTTGAAGTATTAGATTAAAAGTAGGGAGTGGGGAGTGGGGAGTGGGGTAGGGTTGAATAAATTTTTATGCTTCTGAATTCTGAATTCTGAATTCTGAATTCTACTATATTATTGAACTAAGCTGATACTTGAGGAAAGGCGAGCCACCATTTCCGCGCGAGAGGAAACATCAAGTTTGCGGAATATCCTTTTTAAGGCTTGCTTAACAGAATTTTCTGTAATCCACAGAGTTGTACCAATTTCAGCATTGGTTAGTCCTTTTGCTACTAGTTCGGCAATTTGAATTTCGCGTTGTGTTAAAGAATTAGCATTCAGAGAATTGAAAAGTTTTGATTGCAATTGTAATGTTGCACGCCAAGTTGATATATGAAGACACAAGGCGTTTAAATCGGCTAATTCTTGTGCATTAAAGGCGGGAGTATTTCGAGTACGAGTCAGACCAATAGCGCCAATTAGGCGGCCATTACCAACAACTGGCCCAATCATGACATGATAGTGGTCGGAACGCGGGCAAATAATCTGCCATTCTCCAGGCGCTAACAATAATTCTTCATGAACTACGGTGTGATGTTCAACTAAGTAGCGCAAAAGTGGATTATGTTTTAAGGAAAATGCCAATCGCACTATACGAGGAATGTTTTTCTCAAATTGCCAAAGGCGATCGAAAAAAAATATCCCAGAACGTTCAGCAGCGAAATAGTCACTAAATTTACTGATGACTTGCGATCGCAATTCTTGTTCATCATGAGCATGAGCGATGGCATTAAACAAAGATTGTAAAGAATTTACCATAATCTTAGCTGCTAAATGTACTCGTTCGAGGACTAGGCGTGGTCGGAATACAGACATTATTCTACCTGCATCACAATTGGAAGAATAAACATGTCCCAACACACCCACAGCAATGTACTCGTTGATACTGAATTTGTCTTTGAACACTTGAATCACCCGAATATCCGCTTGATTCAAGCAGACATGAATCCAGAAACCTATAATACTGGACACATTCCCGGCGCTGTCTTTTGGAATATTACTACTGACCTTCTGCTACCTGATTACCGCATTAATTTTGACTCAGTTCCATGGCAAAAACTCTTGGAAAATTCTGGTATTACAAATCAGACTACTGTTATTACTTATGGTGATTTTGCTGCAACAGGCGCATGGTTATTTTGGCTTTTCAAAGTCTTCGGTCACAATGATGTGCGCGTTCTCAATGGTGGTTATCAAAAATGGCTATCGGAAGGCCGTCCAGTAGCAGTGGACTCACAAGCCATCCCACCAACGGAATACCAACTGCAAACTCCTGATGCAAACTTGCGAGCATTTTTTGATGATGTCCAGCAATCTATCGGCAAAACAGATGCCATTTTAGTCGATGTTCGTACACCTCAAGAATATAGCGGCGAATGGTTTTTTATGCAGCCACCCCAAGGAACGGAACGCGCAGGTCATATTCCTGGTGCGGTTTCTATGTATTATGAATTAGCTCTCAATGAAGATGGAACTTTTAAATCAGTTGAAGAATTGCAGACACTTTACACCAGCAAAAATATTACTGCTGATAAACAAGTAATTACTTATTGTGCTGTTGGCGGACGTTCAGCCCATACTTGGTTTGTCTTAAAATATTTACTTGGTTACACAAAAGTCCGAAACTACGATGGCTCATGGAATGAATGGAGTCGAATTCCGAATATAGCTATTGAATAGTTTTTAAGGAAGTGCAAAAAATAAACAACAGCTTGAGGTGGTTGACTGTTGACCGTTGAAGGTTCACGGTCAACAGTTAAGATTTTTTCTTTAGTCATGAACGTTGTTTGCCAGAGATTATTGGGAAATATAGAAATGATGTCAACTTCAGATCCCTAGCTGGCAAATAACAAGACTATGATTTGTAATTTGATTTCTGTAGAAAAAGATACCTACGAATCGCTGCAACAAGAATTAGTAGAACTGCGTCAGGTAGTTGCCAGTTTAAAAAGTACTAAATCTTCCAATTCCCTAAAGTTTAGCCAACAGCAGATGGGTGTATTTATTGAATCTATCCCTGCTGCCATCGCCATATTCGATGGCCAAATGCGTTATCTGTTGACGAGTCGGCGTTGGCGAGAAGATTATAATTTGAGCGATGGAGACATCATCGGTCGTTCTCATTGTGAAATCTTTCCAGATATTCCCCACTATTGGCAAGAAATTTATCAACGTTGCTTGGCCGGAAGCATTCAGCAATTTGAAGAAAATATTTTCCCCCTTGGAGAGGGGACAATCAATTGGGTGAAATGGCAAATAAATCCTTGGTACAAAGACTCTGCTGAAATTGGCGGGATCATTATTTTTTCTGAAGTTATTACTGCTCATAAGCAGCTAGAAGAAACTGCAATCTGCCATCGTCAACAAGCCGCCGCTCAACTAGAAGAAAAAGAACAATTTCTACGCGGTATTTATGATGGTGTCACTCAACCAATATTTGTGATTGACATTGTAGATAACAAAGAATTGCGTTATGCTGGCTGGAATTCAGCAACAGAAAAGATAACAGGAATTAACAACGCAGAGGTGATTGGTAAAACTATAGAATATGTACATGGTAACGTTGAAGGTCAAGAAGTGCGCCAGCGATTTCAGATCTGCATAGAAACCGGTATTAGTATCAAATATGAAGAATGTTTGACTTTCCAAGGTCAAGAAACGTGGTGGCTAACTACTATTAATCCTTTAAAAAATAGCCAAGGTAAAGTTTATCGACTGGTGGGAACAGCGTTAAATATAACAGAACGCAAACTAACCGAAGAAGCACTCCAAGCTAGCCAACACTTCATTCAACGCATTACAGACTCTTCTCCTAATATTCTCTACATCTTTGATTTAGAACAACAGCGTAATATTTACGCCAATCAAGAAATTGGCAAACTTCTTGGCTATTCTAATCAACAAATTAAAGAAATGGGAAGACAAATTCTACCCACAATTACTCATCCAGATGATTGGAAAAAAATTGTAACTCACTTAGAAAATTTTAGTAACGCCAAGGATGGCGAGATTTATGAATTTGAATTTCGGGTTAGACAAGCAAATGGTGAATGGCGCTGGCTATACACCAGAGAAACAGTATTCAACCGTAGTGCTAATGGCAAAATCAATCAAATTCTTGGCGTTTCAACTGATATAACTGAGCGCAAACAAGCCGAAATGCAACTACAACTACAAGCCCAAAACTTAGAAAATACTCTCCGCGAATTGCAACGCACCCAAAGCCAACTGATCCAAAGTGAAAAAATGTCTTCACTTGGAAATATGGTTGCGGGTGTTGCTCATGAAATAAACAATCCCGTCAATTTTATTCACGCTAATCTGATTCCAGCCAGTGAATATACTCAAGATTTATTGCGTCTGCTAGAACTTTATCAACAACATTTTCCCTATCCTCCAGAAGAAATTCAAGCAGAAATCATCGCTATTGACCTTGATTTTCTCAAACAAGACCTTACAAAACTCTTTCAGTCCATGACTATAGGAACTCAAAGGATTCGTGAAATCGTTCTCTCGCTGCGAAATTTTTCTCGCCTTGATGAAGCTGAATTTAAAGATGTAGATATTCATCAAGGTATCGATAGTACTTTGATGATTCTTCACAACCGCTTGAAAGCAAAACCCAATCATCCAGAAATTGCTGTAATTAAAGAGTATGGCAAACTTCCTTTAATTGAATGTTATCCGGGTCAATTAAATCAGGTATTTATGAATCTTATCACTAATGCTATTGATTCTTTAGAACAATCATTTATAGGAGAACAAGGACAAATTCGCATTTCCACCGAAGTTTGTAATAGCAAATGGGCAATTATTAAAATTGCAGATAATGGCTTGGGCATTTCCCAAGAAATACTTCCCAAACTTTTCGACCCTTTCTTTACTACTAAAGATGTTGGCAAAGGTACAGGACTGGGGCTATTTATCAGTTATCAAATCGTGGTAAATAAACATGCTGGATATTTGTCTTGTAACTCAATACCAAGGCAAGGAGCAGAATTTATAATTCAAATTCCCATTAGTCAGTCATAAAAGAGAAGTCAGAATTTAGAATTGATTATCAATTAGCGATAAACGACTCATTTAAGAAGTTGGGGATATTAGCGATCGCCAATGATTGAGATTTGCTATAGTTGGGTTAACTCTAGAAGCAAGGAAGTAATGTTACTTGAACTCAAGCAGCTAATTGTACCTGTTGGTCATCAGTTATTGATTAAGGGTATATCCTGGCCAGAATACAAAAACATTTTGGCAGAATTGGGGGAGAATCGCAGTGCTCGGATATCTTACAGTCAAGGGGTGCTAGAAATAATGGCTCCATTACCAGAGCATGAAGTAAGCAAAGTTATTATTGGAGACTTACTAAAAGCTATCCTAGAAGAACTTGATATTGAATTTTGGAGTTTAGGATCTACAACTTTTGATGAAGAAAAAATGGACGCTGGGGTAGAACCAGATGATTGCTTCTATATTGAAAACGAGGCTGCTGTTAGAGGTAAAGATAGAATTGACCTAACAGTAGATCCACCCCCAGATTTAGCAATCGAAATTGATATTACCTCGCGCACTCGTTTTAATAATTATCAAGTATTAGGAGTTCCAGAATTATGGCGCTGGAATGGTAAAAAATTAGAAATTAATATACTGGTTAATGGAAAATATATAGAATATAATAACAGCCGTATTTTCCCTAACTTACCTATTGTTCAAGTGATTCCTGAGTATCTGAAACGGTGTAAAACTGATGGCAGAAATGCAACAATGAAAGCATTTCGCGCTTGGTTAACAAAGAATATATAATTTATTATCTGAAAGTAGTTTTTAGAATATTAAATTACCTATAATACATAGTTAAACTGTGTTAGCAAGGTTATAATATCGGCTGACTTGTTTTTAATCCAGTACTCCAGAGTATTTTTTGGACAAGCTGAGGTGGCTATAAATGCTTTAACAACCAGTCAATACTAACTTTTTTCTAGAAAACGAATGACTAAAAGACGACAATTTTTAAAAGGAGTAGCAGCACTTTCTAGCTTGTCTTTAACTAGTTGCGGTTGGAGGCTAGCTCAAGTACGTGCAAATTCTTCCACTTATAGTCGAAGCGACCAACTTTATATCTATACTTGGACACAATATACTGACAAACAATTACTACAAACTTTTAGTACTCAAACTGGCATGAAAGTGCTGGCGGATGTGTATGATTCTAATGATGTGATGCTGGCGAAGTTGCAAGCTGGAGGTGGTAGCGCTTACAGCATTATTTACCCATCTGATTATATGGTACAGAAGATGGCAGATAAAGATTTATTAACAGAAATAAATCGCGATCGCTTAATTGGTATCGAAAATTTATTTCCCCGTTTTTCTAATCCTATATATGACCCTAATAACCGTTATAGTATTCCTTTTAATTGGGGGACAACAGGTTTTATTTATAATTCTGAAAAACTCAAAGACCCTCCACAAGATTGGGATTATCTTTGGCAAAATCAAGACAAACTGAATAAGCGAATTACTTTGCTCAATGATGTGCGAGAAGTAATGGGTGCAGTATTGCGGATGTTGGGTTATTCTTACAATTCCAAAAATGAATTAGAAATTAAACAAGCTTACGATAAATTAAGGGAATTGAAACCTGCGATCGCTTCTTTTGATACAGATGCTTGGCAAAATCAAATTCTCGGTGGAGATTTAATTTTAGCAATGTGTTATTCAGCAGATGCAGTAAAAATTTCTAAAGAAAATCCAAAATTTAAATATGTAATTCCCCGCAGTGGTTCTTCATTGTGGACAGATACTATTGTAATTCCTAAAACAGCCCCTAATTTAGCTGGAGCATATGCTTGGATTAATATGATTTTACAACCAGAAGTAGCAGCCCAAATGAGTCAACGTTTAAATATTGCTACACCCAATAAGGCTGGATTTGAGCAATTGCCAAAACGAATACAAAACAATTCTAATTTATTTCCCCCAGAATCACTTTTAACTAATTGTGAGCGCATCAGTCCTGTAGGAGAATTTGAAGAAATTTACGAGCGCTACTGGACTCAATTAACTAGTGGTTAATTGAGTTTTTGATTTCATCTAAATTGAAATATAAATTGATTGGTAAATAGCAAATGAAATGTTTTATATTTAAAATATTTTTTTAAAATTAAGCATCAATCCAAAAATATCAACTTGGCAAAATTAGGAGTGAGGAATGATCGATATTCAAAAAAATGATATTTCAGAAATAGCAGAATTGCGTCGTCCACGAGTAAATTGGCTACAACCTCTAGTTTTACTTGCACCTTCTGGAATTTGGTTATTACTTTTGTTGGTGCTACCAAGTTTGATCATTTTTGAGTTAAGTTTGGTTGCAGACATTCGACCGGGAGATGTGGTTAATCCCGATGGATTCAAAAACTATATCCGGATATTCGACCCCCTTTACTTACAAGTAATCCTGCGATCGCTATTGTTTGCTTTTGGTACTACAACCATTTGTTTAATTATCGGCTTCCCTGTGGCCTATTGGATTGCTATAGTTGCACCGAAGCGATGGCGAAATTTGCTGTTATTAGGCTTTGTTTTGCCTTTGTGGACTTCTTCGTTATTACGTTCTTATGCTTGGATTACAATTCTTCGCCCTAGTGGTTTATTAAATAGTTTATTAAACTATTTCGGCTTCCCTAGTTTGGAATTACTTAATACCAGTCCGGCTGTATTAATTGGTATGAGTTATAGCCTTTTACCCTATATGGTTTTAATTTTATATGCCTCTTTAGAAAAGTTAGATAAGCGATTGTTAGAAGCAGCAGCAGATTTAGGTGCAAATCCGATGGCAGCTTTTTTGAAAGTAACTATACCTCAAATTTTTCCAGGAATTGCAGCTGGTTCCATGCTTGTATTCATCACAGGCTTGGGAGATTTTACTGACCCTGAATTGCTTGGTGGTGCTTCGAGTATGACAGCAGCGCGATTAGTTTATAACCAGTTTTTGGGAGCAACTCAAAATTGGGGATTTGGTTCAGCTTTGAGTATGACATTAATTTTAATTGTGAGTATTGCCATCGCTCTTTTAATTAAGTTTGGTGAAGCTACACCCAAACGCTAAGTTTTTCAAGTTTATACTTCTTCAAGCAATTAATGATTTGCTGCTATGACTAAATGATTAGAATTATCTGGTACATTGTTAATTAAATCTTTAATTTTTGAGAGAAATTCATGCTCTAAATAAGGCTTAGTCAAGTAACCATTAGCACCCAATTGTTTAGCTAACTGGCGATGTTTTTCAGCACTGCGAGAAGTGAGAATTATCACAGGTATTTTTGCAAAATTTGGATGTTGTCGTAAATTACTTAAAAACTCAAAACCATTCATTCTAGGCATCTCTAAATCTGAAATCACAACCTGAATTTCTGGATGTAACTGTAACTTTTCTAAAGCTTCTACACCATTTTGAGCTTGTATTACTTGATAGCCAGATTTTTGTAAAGTCAGAGAAATAGTTTGGCGGAGACTAATGGCATCATCTACCACTAAGATAACTTTTGGTATTGGATTATTTGATTCTAGAGAATAGCTAGATTGGGTTTCTATAGTATCAGGATTTTGTAATTGTGTAGACAATAAAGTTTGTGTTGATGGTATTGGCAAAGATTTTTTATTTACGTGAGAGGCTGTTGGTGAACCGATGATATCAAGTGTTGTTTGTTGGATATCGCCTAACTCTAATAGCAATGAAGCATCAATCACTAAAATGAGGTTACCATTAGCTAAGCTACTACAACCATAAATATATTTTGGTGGTGCGATCGCATTTCCTAAAGGTCTGATTACTAGTTCTTGTTCGCCAATAATTTGGTCAACTTCTAAAGCAAATAATCCTTGATTTTTCCGCAGTAAAAGTACTGGGTTTTTATTTATATTTACATCATGATTATTATATGTGTTATGTGGAGTAGCACTATTAAATAATGAACCATGATAAGAAAGCAACTCTGAAAGTTGACGTAGGCTGACCATAGTCTCATCCTCGTCTACATTCCAATGCAAAACTTTTTTACCTTCAATTTCTTTAATTTGCTCATCATTAGGAATCAATATTTTTTCGATGCTACTCAAAAGCAAGGCATAAACAATACCTCTGGCTTGAACTAACATTAGTTTTTCAGTTGTCATAGAAAAAGGAATTTTGAGTATGAATGTTGTTCCTTGATTGGGTAAAGATTCAACTGAAACTGAACCATTGAGTGTGTTCATCTGAGTACGCACAATATCTAAACCCATACCGCGTCCAGAGATTTCACTGACTTTTTTAGCAGTAGTAAATCCCGGCGAAAATATCAAATCTAAAAGTTCAACTTCCGTTAGATTATCAGCATAGCTTTTGGCTTTGTCTTGACTTTGAATGTGATAAAGTTCAACAGCTTTTTGACGAATATTTTCTAGATTCAATCCCCCTCCATCATCCCGAACTTCGATAACTGTTTGGCTACCTTGATGATAGGCGCAGATTTCAATTAAACCTCGTTCTGGTTTACCCAACTCGCGGCGAATCTGTGGAAGTTCAATACCGTGGTCAAAAGCATTACGTACTAAGTGTAACAACGGATCGTAGAGTTTTTCAGCGATCGCTTTATCAACTAGTACTTCTGTTCCTGAAAGTTTCAATTCTACAAGTTTGGCGTAAACATTCCCCAACTTATTCACCATGTGGGGAAAACGATTCAAAATATTGCCCAAAGGCAGCATTCGTACTTCTACTAAATTATCTATAATATTCAGAGTTAAATTTTCTTTATTACCACTGATTTGAGCAGCTTGATTCATAAGCAATTCAAGAGACTCTGTGGTTTCTTGGAGTTGCAGTGTCTCTTCTATGGCTTCATGCAATGTCATCTGAAATTCTGTATATACATCCATTTCCAGAGAGTCAAACTTAACTGCAAAATTTGGTGTTTGTTGCGAAGCAAAATTTTGTATTTGTAATGGTAAATCGCGTAATTCATTTAAAATTGTTTGTTGTTTAGCAAGTCGCTGCATTAATCGTTCGATTATTTCTTGGATTTGTTCATCTTGCAAAGCCCGCCGTTTTTGGAAAATCAGCAATTCTCCTGCTAAATAATTCAGATTTTGTAATTTATCTGTGTTTACTCTAATAAAAGAAGGTTGACGAGAATTTTTATTGGGGGAATGTTGCGATTTATCTTCTATTTCCTGATTTATTAATTGAAAGGAATCAGTAATAGTTTCAATCATTTTCTGTGAAACATTTATCTGTCCCCAAGAATTACCAGTCTCAGTATTCACAACTTCAGTAGTAACTTGTTCCTCAGATTTTTCTCCCCATATTACTTCTAGAAGATTATCGCTGTTTTCAGAAAATTCAGATTTAGATACTTCTTTAATAACTAGAAGATTTTGTAATTTGGGACTATCAAGCCAATTTTTTTCTTTGCTAGTTACAGGAGGATAATTTTTATATTTTTTTGCTAATTTATAAATCTTGTTTTGCAAGATTTTCACTAGACTGAGGTAATTGTCAGATTTATCAATATAATATTGAAATTTGGCAACTGCAAACAAAATAATTAAAATAATTCCATTACGATAAATGCAAAGACTTTGGCTATCTTCTTGCTCTTGAACAAAAGCCAAAAATTTTGTCAGCCAATTTTCAATATAATTGAGCAGATTTTTTTTCGCTGATTGAGGAACGAGTAAAGCCAAACTCAGTTCTGATTTTGATATTCCCATTTCGTGATGGAACCAGCCAAAAATGTAGCGAATAACTTTGAGATAAAACTTAGCTGTTGTTGGTTTGACGCATTCATTTTTCTTATTATCTGATGTAGTTAAAAACTGATAAAATTGTTCTTCATTAAAGATAACTGTGTCAAAAGACAAATTATTTTCTAATTCTTCATAACCTTGATTATTTGCGACTGTTGTCAGTTGTTGCAAATAAAGAGAAGCTTGTCCTCCAGAAGTGCGATCGCCTCCTAGTACCAATTTTTGTGCTTGTTGTAAATCTGCAAGGGCGATTTTTGCAATTTGCTGTACCTGGGTGGGGTTTGCTTGCAACGCTGACACAATTGTTTGGGATATTTCACCCAATCCAGGTAAATTTAGAGATTCTGCTAAACCAAGAAATACCTCAGCTTGAGATTGTAAAAATTCTATAAATTCAGCATCCGTTGGGGGACGTTCGATAGCTTCAGCAATACTATTTAGACGTTGCTGTACTCCCACTTCAAAAACAGACTGTACAATATCAAACCCCAATTCCTCAGAAGTAGGAATATGAGTCTCAGCACCAAACGCATCACCTAGTTTTTCTTGCAGCTGTGCAAAAACTGAACTTGCCCGTTGGAGTAGTTCTTCATTATTAACAATACTTCCTATTAGCTCGGTATTTAATGCTATACTTAGACACTCATAAGCTTGGATTAAAAGTGTTTGTAATTCATCATCAATAACTACATTTGGATTATATAAACTCTTAAATACATCTTCTAAAAAATGGGCAATCATCTTGATAGTTTCTAGTCCAACATTCGCAGCACCACCTTTGAGGGTATGGGTAGCCCGCATTAAATTATGAATGTTTGCAGTGGTATAACCTTCAGATAATCTAAATAATTCTTGTTCAATAATCTGCACTAATTCTGGGGCTTCTGCCAGAAAATAAATGTATCCTTGTTCGCGAATTGAAGTGTCGGTAATCATATTTTGGATTTTAGATTTTGAATTTTA
>Ga0314811_100131_pt1 | contig 13153 bp, 13 predicted proteins | sample STEome_7_FD_202340 | JGI IMG/M metagenome (GOLD analysis project Ga0314811, IMG submission 202340) | Metatranscriptome of soil surface biofilm microbial communities from soil inoculated with nitrogen-fixing consortium DG1, State College... ...
TGAGGGGATTGGGGAGATGGGGGGATGGGGAGATGGGGAGATGGGGAGATGGGGGGACAAGGGGGACATAGGGCAGGGGAAAATAATAACTCAACAGTCATCAGTCAACAGTCATCAGTCAACAATCATCAGTCAACAATCATCAGCTAGCATTTTCCAGGGGACATACTCGAAGATTATGACTGGGAGCGATTTAGTCAAAATTTTATTAATTGAGGACAACCTGGCTTCTGCTAGGTTGTTACAAGAGTTTCTCATGCAAGCCCAGTCGCAAGAGTTTATTTTGGTTCATGTAAAGCGATTGGCAGAAGCATTGGAGGAATTAGGTCAGAGTAATTATGATGTTATTTTGTTAGATTTAACTTTACCTGACAGTCAAGGATTATCATCTCTGCCTCCTCTGATTGGTCAAGCCCCAAGTGTACCGATTGTTGTCCTCACTAATACCAATGACGAACAACTGGCAATTGAAGCAGTACGCCAAGGGGCACAAGATTATTTAGTCAAGCGACAGGTAAATGTAGATGTGTTGGTGCGATCGCTACGTTATGCCATCGAGCGCAAACAGGTATTAGAATCTTTACGCACGGTGAATCAGACGCTACAAATCAGAGTTGAAGAACGAACTGCGGAACTGGTAAAAGCTAAACAAATCAATCAGTTCAAATCTGAATTTGTGTCGATGCTCTCCCATGACATCCGTAATCCCCTCAATACTATTCTCTTGGCTGCTGGGTTGCTAGAAACTCACGACGAAAGATTGACCAAGGAGAAAAAAACTCAATCATTTGGAAATGATTCGCTTAGCAATCAAAAATATGGCGCAGCTATTAGATGAAGTTTCATTAATCGGTAGGGCTGATTCTGGAAAACTGCTGTGCGATTTAATTTCTCTGGATTTGGAAGCTTTTTGCCGTCAGATCGTTGATGAAGTTCAATTAACTGCTAGCCAGAAACATCTGGCTTTGGTGTTCGGTAGTTTTGGGCAATTAAACCAAGGGCTATGGGATGAAAGCCTGCTGCGCCACATTTTGGTTAATTTACTTAGCAATGCAATTAAGTATTCATTACCAGGCGGTATGGTTCGCTTTGAACTAATTGGCCAGGAAAAAGCAGTAATTTTCCGAGTTCAAGACTGGGGAATTGGTATTCCTGAAGAAAACCAAAAGCGACTGTTTGAGCCTTTCCATCGTGCAGATAATGTGGGAAGCATTCCTGGTACTGGTTTGGGGCTAGCGATCGTCAAAAAGTGTGTGGAAGCACACGGAGGCGGGATTATAGTCAATAGTCAAGTAGGAGTAGGTACAACTTTTACTGTCACCTTGCCTTTACTGGAAGTTTAGGATGTTATGGCAGGGAACAGGCAAAGAAAGCTTATTGCATCGGGGTTTTAGATTGTTCAGGATAAAAATTGTGAATTATTGTAACTAATAACTCGTTTCCCCTAGTTTTACCCGATTGTTATCTAATCTCAAAATATCAATTTATGGAAAACCACTTATACAGTAAGCCTTAAGTAGGGTAGGCAAGATAAGCGGCGGTATTTGCTAATTATAACTGTCTTGGCGTTAAGCTTTAGCCTAACGCACCCTACAAAAACTATATCAGGTACGTACTTAGATCCCCTAACCCCATCCTTAAGGAGGGGGTAGGGGGGATCTATGTTTTAGGCTTCAGTACGTAAGTCCTACGTATTTTTATTTATGGCAACAGCTAAGGTGGTTAAGACATTAACAGACTTTTCACCCAGTCCCTTGCTATGTAAACCAAAGTCTAAAGCAACTCCAAAAAAATCAATTATTCCAGTTAATGCGTTGACTGTTAACTGTGAACCGTCAACAGTCAACAATTGGAAGTCTCTAAAAATACAAATCAAAACTATCAACCACATTATGTTCGGATAATTCATTATGATTACCATAGTCACTGTACCCTGCCTCTTAATTCTGTCTGCGATTAAGTGGTATTTTTTTATACTTATAGCTATTGTTCGGGCTAGAGTACGCCATCATCCAACTGGGGTTTTTGGGATGTGTAACACTTGAAGCGCAGCTTGGCAAATAAACCAATGGTCAAAGCTTTGTCGTCAAAGACTTTCAAGCCTGTTTCCCCAGTAATCCCACTATGATTTATTTTTTCTCTCTTGAGATTTATTTGATTTATCTTTACAAAAAGTTTAAGTCTGATTTTCGGAATTTCTAAATACGATTTGTAGGTTAACTTATCCCTAAAAAAGCAACAGCCTAAAAATACTGTAAAAAATATCACTATGCAAAAATACAAATTTTGCATAAAATAAAAAGCAAATAGTGATAAGTATTACAGAGAAAATAAAAATGAGCTTTTGCAATGTCTCTAGTGTTTTCTACTTAAATTTAGAGACTAAAGTTCAAATAAGCATAAAGGATCGAATATTTCCAGGGATATAAATTAGGTGAATTTACGCATATGTCTGACTATGACACGAAAAATAAACCAAAATATGCAGATGTAAATGCTGGTAAGTATTTAACAACATTCCAGCGAAAATTACTGGTAATGAATTTACAGAAAGATTTACCAGAATCTTACCGACAACGCATTGAAATTATGTTGTTGGCAGATGAGGGAAAAACTCAAACCCAGATTTGTCAAATTTTGGGATGTTGTCCAGCAACAGCAAGACATTGGACGCACATAGCGAAGACAGGAATGGCGCATCAATGGCAAGATTGCCCCATTGGTCGCCCGAAGGCAATAAACGACGAGTATTTGGAACGTTTGCAAGAACTGATGAGAAATAGTCCGCGAGATTATGGCTATTCTTTTCGGCGGTGGACAGCAAACTGGCTAGCGAAACATTTGGCAAAAGAATTTGGAATTGAGCTAAGCGATCGCCATCTGAAGCGACTGCTCAAACAAATGGGGTTATCCACAAGGCCAAAAGCCAACAGCACCGAAGTCAGCAACAACGAGCAGACTCAAGGTAACAAAATTTTGATTGGTGACCTCAAATCGGTAACTATTGCGGAGGATTCCGAATTATTACCTATTAACTTTGCAAAATTCGCAAAAGATTCAAATAATGGCGCACAACACATCCAATCAGTTGCTTTCTGTGCAACAACTCAACAATATTCTGGGACATTCTCTCTCTCAAGAAGAATTTGAACGATATCTTCCACAATTTCAAGAAAGTAACCCAAAAGTCGGCAAATTTTGGCAAGGAACTGATGTTGAGCCAGGTATATATATTGCCATCGCTGGTAAGGTACGATTACTCGATGGTGCTGACGAATTAATCGCTACTTTAGAACCGGGAGATTCATTCGGGGAATTTACCTTATTCCCAGATACGCAATTTCAGCCTTATGCAGCTAGAGCCTCAGTAAATTTACAATTGTGTTTTGTTCCTGGTGAGGTGCTGCGATCGTTGATGGCTAAGTATCCTCAAATTCGGGAGCATTTATGGGCGAGGGCACTAGCTCGCAATCCCCAGCAGATGGAATTAGGGAATGGTGGCGGCAAAGTTGAGACAAATACGCATCCTGAAACAGATATTTTCTCGCAACCAGCAGACATACCGCAGGGTAAGAAAATTAGCAAAGCTTATTTTCCTAATCCCACTCAGCGAGTCGGGCATTTATGGCAACGAGTCACACGACGGTATCCGTTTTTTGCCCAACAAAGTGCATCTGACTGCGGCGCAGCTTGTTTGGTGATGGTGTCTCGCTATTGGGGGAAACGCTTTAGCGTCAATCGCTTGCGAGATATCGCCAATGTTGACCGCAACGGCGCATCTTTGCGCGGGTTATTGGTGGCGGCGGAAAGTTTGGGCTTTGCTACACGACCTGTAAAAGCTGGTTTGAAGCAACTAGCAAAGCAAAGTTTACCAGCGATCGTTCACTGGGAAGGCAAGCATTACATTGTTGTCTACGAAATTACCGCTAAACATGTGATTGTAGCCGATCCGGCCATCGGTCAACGTACCCTGACTCACGCCGAATTTAAAGCCGACTGGACTGGTTACACCTTGTTGCTGCAACCCACAGCCATGCTCAAAGAAACTCAAGAAAGTTCTACGCCTTTTTGGCAGTTCTTTGAGTTAATGAAGCCTCATTCTTTGGTGATGCTGGAGGTGTTTGTTGCTTCAATATTTATTCAGATATTTGGACTGATTACCCCGTTATTTACCCAGTTAATTTTAGACCGCGTGGTGGTGCAGCGATCGGAACTCACCTTAACTGCGGTGGGTATAGGGTTGCTGATATTTAATCTTTTTCGGGTAGCAATGACAGGGTTGCGCCAATATCTCCTAGACCACACAGCCAATCGCATAGACTTAGCACTCATTGTTGGATTCATTCGCCATACTCTACGCCTACCCTTAAATTTCTTCGAGTCGCGTTATGTGGGAGATATTATCTCTCGCGTTCAAGAGAACCGCAAAATTCAACGCTTTCTTTCTGGTGAAGCATTATCAATCCTGCTTGATTTACTCACTGTTTTTATCTATGTGGGATTAATGTTTTGGTACAGCTGGAAAATGGCGTTGCTGTCATTGTTAATTATTCCACCTTTTGCTTTATTGGCTTTAATTGCCACACCTTTTTTACAAAAAATTTCACGAGAAATATTTAACGCTGTTGCCAAAGAAAGTAGTTATTTAATTGAAGCTCTAACAGGCGTTAAAACAGTCAAAGCAACGGCAGTAGAACAAACAGTGCGCTGGCATTGGGAAGAATTATTAAATAAAGAAGTAAAAACTAATTTTTCTGGACAAATTATTAACAATCGGTTACAAATTTTTAGTAACACAATTCATGCACTGATGACTACTGGCTTGCTGTGGTTTGGAGCATACCAAGTAATTCATAACCAATTAACCATTGGTCAACTAGTGGCATTTAACATGCTATTGGGTAATATAATATCGCCATTTCAACGCTTAACTGTCTTGTGGAATCAGTTCCAGGAAGTGGTGATTGCAATGGAACGTATTAATGATGTGTTAGATGCAGAACCAGAAGAAGATTTACACCAACAACCACGGCAAAATTTACCAAAAATTAAAGGTAATATTCGTTTCGATAAAGTGACATTTCGCTATCACTCAGACAGCGATATCAATATATTAGAAAATCTCAGCTTTGAAATTAAACCAGGGCAAATGGTGGCGCTGGTGGGACGTAGTGGTTCCGGAAAAACTACCATTTCTAAGTTGGTTTTAGGATTGTATCCTCCCACAGACGGCAAAATTTTGATTGATGGCCAAGATATTACTAGTATTTCCTTAAGTTCCTTACGTCAACAAGTGGGGGTAGTTGACCAAGATACATTTTTGTTTGGCGGTACAATTCGAGAAAATATTAGTTTAGGACATCCTGGATCTAATTTAGAAGAAGTAATCCAGGCAGCAAAACTAGCCGGTGCTGATGAATTTATTAAAAAATTACCAATGGGATATGAAACCCAAATTGGTGAAGGAGGAGGATTATTATCTGGGGGACAAAGGCAAAGGATAGCTATTGCTAGGGCTTTATTAGGTAATCCTCAACTATTAGTTTTAGATGAAGCAACCTCTCATCTAGATACGGAATCAGAAAGAATTATTCAGCAAAATTTTAATACAATTCTCAGAGGAAGAACCACTTTAGTAATTGCTCATCGTCTTTCTACAATCCGCAATGCCGATTTAATTTTAGTCTTAGACAGAGGTGTGTTAATTGAAAGCGGAAATCATGAAGAATTGATGGCGAAGCGGGGGCATTATTTTTATCTCAATCAACAGCAGTTACAGGTGGCGGTATGAACTCTCAAAACAGAAATTTTATTGTTAATTAATGGTTCATAAATTATCCACCTTAAAAAATATCTCTCCAAAATAATTATGCCCAATACTATATTAAATGGACGAGTAAGCAACTCAGTACCAGAAGAAATATTTGAACAAGAAATTTTAGAGCCACAAATTCCAGAAAAAACCACTGATGATTGGTCTGAAATTACTAAGGAATCACTTGATAGCTTTCCCCAGATTTGGACAAGAGGGTTATTATATTTTTTAGTGATATTTGTGTCTATAATTTTACCTTGGTCAATGCTATTTAAGGTCGATGAAACTGGCACAGCTAGAGGACGAACTGAGCCTAAAGAAAAAACAATTAAACTGGATTCTGCTGTGGCTGGAACTGTTGCCGAAATTCGAGTTAAGGAAGGTGATACAGTAAAGCCTGGTCAGACTTTACTGGTACTAGAATCAGAACTAGTAAAATCAGATTTGCAGCAGGCACAAGATAGATTAGAAGGACAATTCAATCGGCTGGCTCAGTTAAATGCATCTAAAAATCAATTGCTTGTGTCTTTAGCGACTCAACAACAACAAAACCAATCTCAACAGTTGGAAAAGCAAACCCAAATCGCTCAAGCAAGCCAAAATTTAGATGCTCTCAAAAATGCCTATGAATTGCAAAAAGAAGAAAAATTATCTCAAGTTAATCAAGCAAAGAAAACTCTGGAACATAGTCGAAATAATAGTAATTTAGCTGAAAGTAGTTTGAGAAGTAGTCAGCGAGAAGTTGAACGTTATAGCAAACTTAAACAAGAAGGAGTAGTTCCAGAAATTAATGTTGTAGAAAAGCAAGATATCGCTCAAGAAAAACAAAAATTATACGAACAAAGTAAGTCAGATATTGAACAAGCAAAATTAACTTTGGCAGAGCAACAAAGTAATTATGAGCGGAGTATCCGCCAAATTAATGCAGATATTGAACAGGCTAAATTGCGATTAAAAGAACAAGAAAGAAGTTATGAAACTTTGACTCGTTCTGGCCAACTAGCTGTGTTAAAAATTGCAGAACAACAAAAAAGTTTAGAAACTGATATTACTTCATTACAAACCGACATTGCCCAAACTAAAAGACAAATTTTAGCATTGAGATTTCAGTTAAGCCAACGAGAAATTAGAGCTACCAGTAGTGGTATACTATTTCATCTGCCCATTGAAAAAGCTGGTTCTGTCGTGCAGCCTGGAACAATGGTGGCGGAAATTGCATCGCTGAATTCGCCTTTAATAATTCGTGCCCAAATGGCAACCACACAAAGTGGTTCTTTACAGACAGGATTACCTGTAAAACTCAAATTTGATGCTTATCCTTTTCAAGATTATGGGGTGATATCAGGGGAATTAATTAAAATTTCTCCCACTACTACAGAGATAGATACACCCAATGGAAAAGTAGCAGCTTATAACTTAGATATTGCCCTCAAACAGAATTGTATTCCCTCCGCAAATAAATGTATTCCGTTGCGTCCTGGAGATACCGCCACAGCGGAAGTGATTCTGCGCCAGCGGCGAATTATTGATTTTCTACTAGATCCATTTAAAAAGTTACAACAAGGAGAGGTTAAATTGTAAAACAATCTCAAATGATTGTTCTCTTGCTAAATTTAATTTTCTTATTTAGGAGCGTCTTATGTCACAACCTCTAACAATTACTTCCGAAGATATTCTCAATCAGGTAAAATTATCCTGCAAAATTCCTGAGATAATTGAAGATATTATCACTCTCCAAATTATCAAAGATGCTGTAGATAAAGCAGGTATCAAAGTCGAAACCGAAGAACTTCAGCAAACAGCAGACCAAATCAGATTAGCTCAAAAGCTGAATAATGCTGACGATACTTGGGCGTGGCTAGAAAAACATAGTTTATCTCTGGATAATTTTGAAGAATTAGTCCACAACACTGTCATCTCTGGAAAATTAGCGGCTCATCTGTTTGGTGATAAAGTCGAACAGTATTTCTTTGAACATCAACTAGATTATGCCACTGTCTTGATTTATGAAGTTATTTTAGATGATGAAGATTTATCTTTAGAACTGTTTTATGCCATCCAGGAAGGTGAAATTACTTTTTATGAGGTGGCTCACAAATACATTGAAGATAAAGAATTACGGCGGAAATTAGGTTATCGTGGGAAATTGTACCGTAAAGATTTGAAGCCAGAAATTTCTGCTGCGGTGTTTGCTGCTAAACCTCCTCAACTCCTCAAACCCATTGTAACTTCTAAGGGAATACATTTAATATTAGTTGAGGAAATCATTCAACCAGAGTTAGATAATAAGCTATCTCGTCAAATTCTGACAGATTTATTTACTGCTTGGTTAAATTCACAAATTGAAAAATTTGAATTTCTCCCTGTTTTTACTCCAGAAAAATAAGGGTTTTAGGGATTAATCAATTAATATGGTCGGTTTGCTAAAGTCTTTTTTACGAACCATAGAGACACGGAGAACGCAGAGAGAAGAGACAGAAATAAAAGAAAGGAAGAAAGACTGAACTCAACTGTATAGACTTATAAATCAATACGCTTGGGTTAAGTATTTCTTTCTTCTCTTTGCGTACTTTGCGGTTTGTTAAAAAAATTGACTTTGGCAAAGAGTTTTAGCTTTAACTGGACTGTATTGACTTATAAATAATAAAATATCCAATTAATTATTGTGGGCTGGCAATTTTGTCCAGTCCACAAAGTTAGATAATTTATTTGTTGAATTTTATTTTATAAATGACTTTTTAGAACTGGCATATTCATAAATAAATAGACCGATATTTACAGCTATTAGAACTAGAAAACCAGCTAATCCTGTAACACCAACTGTTAAATCGTTACCCCCTTTGATTGCTAAGATAGACAATCCTGCTGTGGCATTCAAAGTTCCATGTAAAATAGACGTAGCAATTACAGATTGGGATTTTAGTCTGATATAACTAAAAATTGGTGATAACAATAGAGTAAAAATTGTCATCATTAAAACACCTAAAAATGGGTGTTGAGGATAGTTATGTCCTTGGATAATTAAGGGGGCGTGCCATATACCCCAAATCAAACCGATAATAACTGAGGACTTCCAGAATCCTAGATGATTAAGTTCTTTTTGCAGCAACCCCCTCCAACCTAATTCTTCACCAAAGGCTGCAACAGCATTGATGGTTGTACCTGCTATTAAACCCTGTACTAAGCTAATCCAAATTAGGGGAATTGGCAAAGCTGCAATTTGAGTTTTTACCTGCTGCAATTTTTCTGGAGAAAGCACTGTTTCTAGTTGTGCAAATAGCCCTGCCATTTCTGGAGAATATTCAACTCCAGGAAAAAGTAAACTAACTCCAAAGGTAGTAAATGCTATAGTTGGTGCCAATAACCATGCTACTAAAAACCACCAATTGAATTTAAAAGAAATACCCAATGGTTTTTGCAATGGTTCGTGGTAAATTAACTTCTGGATAACTACAGTAACAATCATCGGAATAAACATATAAGCCGTAGTTACTATCAGCGAACCAGGTACGACCCATTTACCACCTAAGGCTAGGTAGAGAATCACTAACAAATAATTAAAGAAAAAAGTTAGCCCCAGAAAGAGCCAAACTTTTTTGAAATGTCTTTTCATAAATTCACCAATATACCTGAGTTTGAGGTACTGATGTCTAGATTGATGACGCATTGACATAGCTTGATGATTACATTGTATAGATATTATGTCTAAAATTTCCTGGATATTGAATATAAATATCCAGGAAATTTATGTGATTTTTAATTATTTTTTACTGTTGACAGACTATCAGCATCAGAATGGGTTTGACTCTTGATCCATGTTTGGAGAAGGAATTCTAATACTTGTTCTTTAACTTCTCTAAATTCATGGGAAAACCACTTTTCAATTTTGATAATGTGATAACCTAATTTGGTTTGAATTGGGCCAATCACATCACCATCTTTTGCTTCTGCAATGGCTTGTCCTAGTTCTGGCATGAGTTCTGAAACAAAACGAATACCTACAAAACCACCATTCTGTTTCGACTGCTTACCTTTTGAATATTGTAGTGCCAAACTGCAAAAAGCAGCTTTATCTTCTTGCAATGTTTTGACTATTTTTAACGCTTCTGTTAAATCGACTACGAGAATTTGGGATAAAGCAACGCGTTTAAAAATATAAGGATCGACTAGATATTGAGTATCTATAGTTGAGCCAAATAAACGTTCTTTTAACTTTTGTGTTAGCAGTGCCACTTTAATACTTTCAGACCATTCTTCTACTTTTAAGCGCTGCTGTGCTAGCCATGCCAAAGTTTCTGAAGCTGTTAATAATTTGTGGTCTTGGCGAAAGGTATCTCCTGCGGCTTGCAATTCTTCATCAGAAACTGTAATTTCTAGTTGTTCGCAGAGGCGCAAAATCAAGATTTCTTGTTCGGCATCAGCAGCAACAGCACCAATTTTATGTGAATGGCGGAGATGGTCTAATATTTGTTCGTTTGTTGCGAGTGAAATTTCTGGCAGTTTCAGTGTTGCTAAAAGGTTTTCGCCGCTAGATATTCTTGGTGTAGCTATATTTTCTGTCATGATTATTAACCTCTGTAAATTAATTTATCTGTAGGAATATTTTGGGATTGAAAACGATGACGATGTAAGTCACCATAAACATTGAGATACTCTATTTCTTCTGCGGTAAGTTTACCTTTTTGAATACCTGCGATCGCTGCATCTATATGTTCCCGTTTTTCTGAACCCATCAAGCAGACATCTACACAGTTTTGGCTCAAAGAATAGCGGTATAAATCGGGAACTGAAGGCACCCAACATTTTTCTGGCAAACCAGCAGGAGGATGCCACAGAGGCCCGTGCATTCCGGCAGACTTAAAGGTGACAATACCCGATCGCTGCGGATCTTCTGCTTGCAAATTGTTGAATACTGATTTTTGAGCAGTACGGTGAGCAACATTATGTCTCACCATCGCCACATCTATTAAAGAATTATTCAGCCATTTGTTAGCTAAATCTAAGTCGTGAAAGGAAGCACCAATATAACGAACAGCCCCCATTTTTTTCAGACGTTCGGAAACACCAAACATTCTTTCAACGATTCGTTCATAAATGCTACCAGCGCCTCTTAAATCGTTGGAACGGTCTAAGCATTTCTCAAACATTGGCTCATCAGTAGTGCCAATCCAACCCCAAAAGAAGACATCAATATAGTCCATTCTCAGGTCTACAAATTGGTCGATGATGGCTGCCATTGCCGCATCTGGATTTTTAATATAACTCACCGTTGCCAATACTACTTTTTCTCGCACTGATGAGCCACGACCACATAATTTCCGCAGTCCTTCAGACATGTGGCTGTAGAGATAGTGGTGCAAATCGCTAGAGTAAAAAAAGAAGTTAACTCCTTGGTCGAAGGCGTAAAGGGTATCTTCACTGGAGATTTTGCCCCCACCTCCCAATCCGAGAGCGCTAACAGTTAAATCAGTTCGTCCAAGTTTGCGGTAGAATGGCAAATCTGATTCCGGAAATTTATTGGTGAAATTAACTTCGTTGGAAGTTGCTACTTTTGGCGGCGCAAGATCGAGTATTTGCATTAGTTTAACGGTGTGTAGATGTCTTCAGAGTTGGCATTTAAATAAGAACGGTGTAATTCAATTCCCAGAAGAGAAAAGTTTTCGAAAATAGCTTTCATCCGTTCTTGCGGAGAGTTTTTTCCCTGTTGACTGGCTTGTAGCAATCCATTAGCAATAATTTGACAGCGATTAGTACCAAAACTTTCTTGGGCTGCAAATCTCTGGTTTGGTTCTTCTGCCAAACTTAGCCCTGGCATGAGTAATTTTGTGAATAATGGCACTTGTGGATTAAAGTGCGATCGCTTTTCTGTATAAACACTTTGTAAAATTAGTCGAACTGCTTCGTAGTAGCTTTTCTCAAAGTAAAGTACTGCTGAGTCATAGCGACCGTAGTCCGCAGGATTGTATAGTGCTTTAAATGTGAAAGGAATATTAATTTCGTTGAGTTGCTGCGTTAGACTACCCATAACTGCAACCGCACCATCCGGACTCAAATTAAAATAAATGCGTACAGTTTGTGGCTGCTGATTGGGATTGCCGATAGTTTGGGGGCCAGCATTACCAACTGCTAAATAAAATCCATTTTGCACTCGATTTTTAGGCAGCCGAATGGCAACTATGTCACCTACCACCGCAGATTGTTCGGCTGGTTGTAAGTGGTAATCGCGCTTAATATGTAAATTTAAACCGCCCTTGGTGACCATTAAGGTATCATCGTTGACTTGTTTCACCACAGACCAATTGGCGTCAAAGTAACCTTCACCAGTATTGTTGTTGTGTAAGCGATCGTAAAACGCCAAGTCTACCCCTAAGAAAGAGTTATTTTCTAAATCTTGGTGTAAATGCAGATTCGATGAATCTCCATCAAGCGCCAGAGTTGTTTGTAGAGAACCATTGTAATAAATTCCATAAAGAAAACTCCGTAACTGCAAATTCGAGTATCTATTTTGAACATCCTTAGACATTTTTCTGAAACGAACTATCACCTCCTCTGGCAAATTCAAAGGCTTATAATTTGGGTGACGAATGCAAAAATCAGACTCGATTTCTACATTATTAACGATGTCTTCTAAAGCATCCCACAGTCGTCGATCTGCTTGTGGTGATTGATTTTGGCTAATTTCTAATAATTCAGCAATCATTGATAATTTAGTTAATAAATAGACAGAATTTACTATTTTTTTAGGAGTAACAGTGCTGGATAGATCACTGTTACTCATGCTGAAAAAAGCTACTATATAACTTTGAATATTACAAAGTAATAGTGATTGTAATAGTAATAGTTATAGTTAGTGTAATTCCCAGCAATCCGCCGTTGACGTTATTTAATTCTTCAGCATTTAATTCATTGAGGAAGCTTTCAGAATCTTCAAATAGTTCGGAACCAGCGGGACTTAAGTCGTGCAATTTGATATTAGCCATGATGAGTTAATTTCCTAGTTGAATAAAGTGAATTGAACGATGAATTTATATCTTGTTAAGCAGCCTTAGCAAGAGTGACTGTAATCGTGATTGTAATCGTGATAGTGATTGATAACAATCCTCCATTAACGTGGGTTAATTCTTCAGTATTGAGTTCATTGAGAAAACTTTCAGAATCTTCAAATAATTCAGAACCAGCCGGACTTAGATCATGCAATTTGATATTAGCCATGATTAGTTAATCTCCTATTTGACTAACTTTAAATGAATGATGAACTTTTTAGTTCATGTTTAAATATTGGCATACTGCTTTGGGTAAAACAACCAAAAAACAATGCTTTTTCGGGCACAACTAAAA
>Ga0314811_100134_pt1 | contig 13120 bp, 11 predicted proteins | sample STEome_7_FD_202340 | JGI IMG/M metagenome (GOLD analysis project Ga0314811, IMG submission 202340) | Metatranscriptome of soil surface biofilm microbial communities from soil inoculated with nitrogen-fixing consortium DG1, State College... ...
CCGAAACCTCTGGGATTCCAGAGGTTTTTTCTTTTGCGATCGCTTATATGTATGCGAGCAAGCTTATACATAAATAAACTTTTATGAAGATTTTTTAAACAAGCGATCGCCACTAACAAGCTTAACAAGCTGCGGCCTATTTCACCGATGAAGCCACAAAATTAGTCACAGTTCCCTAGTCAACTAGAGTAAGGTAAATTTAGGTTTGAGCTACTGGGAGTGGAGATGATGTTGTTGGAACTCAAGCGCATCCATGTTCCACCGGGACAAAGAGTGCTACTGCAAGATGTAACCTGGCAGGAATTGGAAACAATTCTAGAGGAATTAGGCGAACACCGTGCAGCCCGAATTGCTTATGACAACGGAATATTAGAGATTATGGCACCACTGCCAGAACATGAATTTGATAAAGAAATTATTAGCGATTTAGTCAAAGCGCTTCTAGAAGAACTAAATACTGAGTTCATCAGCCTTGGTTCTACGACATTCAAAAACCAAGCAATGGCTCAAGGTATAGAACCCGACCAGTGTTTTTATATCAAAAATGAATCAAAAATTCGCAAAAAAAGGCGGTTAGATTTAACAGTAGACCCGCCTCCAGATTTAGCTTTAGAAATTGATATTACTTCTCGGACTCACCCTAATATTTATCAAGCACTAAAAGTGCCGGAACTTTGGCGTTTTGAACGAGGAAAGCTCAAAATTAATATTTTGCAAGATGGTCATTATGTAGAATCTGGGCAAAGCTTAAACTTTCCTTCATTCCCACTAACCGAAACAATTCCCCAATATCTTGAACAAAGCGTCACAACAGGCAGAAATGCAACACTTAAAGCTTTTCGTGCTTGGATAAAAAAGCAGATATTGTAGTAAGCTAATCGAAACTTAAGTTGCATACTAAAAAAGTAAAGCTGCTTAAAAGCAACTATGCCACATCAACTAAGAACTTTTTTACGCCAGAACAGATCGCCCAGTTATATACCGTTTCACCTTAAGATTGATACAGATGGCAAGTAGGCAAAGCAGAGTAAGTGAGAAAACTAATTTAGATTAAAAATTTTGTGTAATGGTATTACACCAAGCAGCGTTATGTGAAGCTTTTAGAAGCTTAGCGCATTTATTCATACATATCTTTAATCCAAGTGTATTGCCATTACCATTCAAAATATAAAAAATAGGGTAGCACAACAGTTGCTACCCCACCAATGACCTGTATTCTCTTCTACAAAAATCTCAGGCTATCAATTGACATTAATTAGTAATGATTCAAGTTAATACCGGCTTCTTTTGCCATTGCTTCTATCCCTTTGGTTTCTAGGGATTTGATTGCTTTAGTAGAAAGCTTTAATTTCACCCAGCGATTTCCGCTCGGCCACCAAACACGCTTTACTTGTAGATTAGCGTGCTGAAGGCGTTTGTTACGGCGGTGGGAGTGGGAAACAGAATAAGCGTTATTTGCCTTCTTACCAGTTAGTTCACAGCGACGAGACATAGCAACTATCTCCAGATTGTTATTTTAATACAGCCTTTCCATTTTAGGGCTAAGGCAACAGAAGTGGAGAGGGGGATGGGGAGATGGCTTCGCCAAGGGAAAAGGGAAAAGGGGACAAGGGGACAAGGAGACAAGGGGGAGAAAATCTTCCCAATGCCCAATGCCCACTTGCCCTGAGCGAAGCCGAAGGGATGCCCCATGCCCAATCCCCTATGCGCCATTATTTACTGGCTTGTTCTGTCAGCTTAGTCAATACTTCATTCGATCGCTCAACAAAAGATTTCATTCCATCAGCGTCAAAGCCTTTTTGGGTCATTAGGGCTAAATCATAGACATGTTGGCAAATCATTTTGACTAACTGATCTGTGGGTGATTCACTATCTTCTTGAATGATACTGCCTTGGCTGAGATGCGCTAGGTTTTGAATCAGTGGATGAGCAGTATTCACTAGCAAAATGTGGTCTTCGGGAAATTCTGCTGTCTGCTGTGTCATCATGGCGTTCATTTCCCGCAGGCGGCGAAGAATTTCTGGTAACAGTACCATCGCCGGTGGTGTTCCTTGGGGATCGTCTGATTTTAAAGCTTCGGTGCGGATGTTGACTTTGGGCTTGTTGAGGGATTTCTCAAATAATTCTTTGATGCTCTCGCTGCGGGTTTTGTTGGTTTTGGGATCGACTATTTCCTGTGCTTTGTCTTTGTCTAGCAGGGTGTTATCTAGGTCGGAGTCTACTCGCGTAAATTTGACATCATTATATTCCCGCTCTAGGAAATTAATGAAGTGGGTATCGATGAAGGAGTCCATAAATAGAACTTCTAAACCTTGATTTTTGTGTAGTTCTATGTATGTGGCTTGGCTGGCTTCATCGGTGCTGTAGAAAACCCGGTTTTCGTGGCGTTCTTTGTTGCGTTCTAAGTATTCTTTCAGCGTAGTGTAAGGAGACTGGGTAGAGACGTGATTAATGGCGTCTGTACTCTGTGGAGAGTTAGGGGTGGGTGTAACATCTTGCCAAGCATCATCTTCACTAGATTGAACTTGAACTGAAGGAGTTTCGCTATTCTCTAATGCCGACTCCCCATTTGCTATTGCCTTTGTGGTGCGAAAGATGATGATGTCTTCGATTTGTTTTTTGAATTTGTCGTCGTTGAGGACGCCAAATTTCACGAAAGTGCCGAGATCTTTCCAGATGCTAGTGTATTGTTCGCGGTTGTCGCGGAAAAGTTCTTTGAGGCGATCGCCGACTTTTTTGGCAATGTAATCACCAATGCGCTTCACGGTGCGATCGCCTTGCAATGCACTGCGGGATACGTTCAAGGGAATATCGGTACTATCAATTACACCCCGCATCGGCATCAAAAATTGCGGGATAATTTCTTCACAGTTGTCGCTGACAAAAACTTGATTGCAAAATAGCTTAATCTGACCTTTTGTGACATCTACATCCGGTCTCATTTTGGGAAAATACAAAATCCCGTTGATGATAAACGGATAGTCAGTATTCAGATGTACCCATAACAAAGGTTCTTCTTGGAAAGGATACAGATAGCGGTAAAACTCTAAGTAATCTTCCTTGGTCAGGTTGTTCGGAGACTCCCGCCACGGGGCTTTTTGTTTGTTTACTACTTCTCCATCCAGCTTAATTGGTACTGGCATGAAGTCACAGTAAGTCTTGACAAGATTCTTAATCCGTGCTGATTCGAGAAATTCTTCCTCTTCTCCTTGCAAGGTGAGAGTAATGGTAGTACCGCGAGTTGTGCGGGATGACTCGTCTAGAGTGAAAGCAGGAGAACCATCACAACTCCAGTGAACCGCCTGCGCTCCTTCTTGGTAGGAGAGAGTATCAATTTCTACCTTTTGCGCCACCATGAACGAAGAATAAAAGCCAAGACCGAAATGACCGATGATGGGCTGGTCAGATTTGCCTTGATACTTATGAATAAATTCTTCAGCACTTGAAAAGGCGACTTGATTGATATATTTCTTAACTTCATCGGCGGTCATGCCGATACCGTTATCAGAAATAGAGAGAGTCTTGTTATCTTTGTCAATGGCAATAACGATTTCTGGTTCGCCTATGTCTCCCGTGTAATCTCCGGCGCGGGATACCATTTTCAGCTTTTGGATGGCGTCTACAGCGTTAGATACCAGTTCCCGCAAAAAGATTTGGTGATCTGAGTAGAGGGACTTCTTAATGATCGGGAAAATATTTTCAGTATGAATACTGATAGTGCCTTGTTCTAACATGATTAGTAATCTTTGATGTTAGTATCTGAAATGATGATATCGCCCTCTGCTTTCAGGGATAAACCCGGAGAATACATGAGAGCATGATACCAATTAGGATTTTAAAAGCATAACTTAAGCGATCGCTGCTTGCTTGAGCGTTGTTTGCCCCCATTTGATGATTCGGATTTCCCTACTCCCCAATAGAGGAGTGTTGACTGGTGACTGGTGACTCATGACTGATGACTGATGACTGATGACGCTCGGAGTTATTATTCTCCCTCATCCTCCCCATCTCCCCATCTCCCCATCTCCCCAATTCTCCCACTCCCAACTCCCTAACCACTGTGAGAATTTTTTTCTAACACCAAAAAATAATGGTAAGGATAGGTGGGATCGATATATTCTTGTTTGATAATAAAACCAGCGTTGACAATGGAGTTTAAAATCCGCTTTTTGGGGTATCCTTTGAGACCCATTTCCCAGTAATGCTCGTTACACACTGGCGTTGTACTCCAGAATTTGGGCACGTTGAGTAATAAATGCCTTGGTCTACCTGAGAAGGAAGTTTTGATTTGCAATGACAAATATTGAGTGCAATAAGGAATTGAAATCACTAAAAATTTCTTTGTTGCTTGTGCAAGTTTTTTTAAGGCTTGTTCTGACTGTTCGTAGGGGAAATGTTCCAGCACTTGAAACAAAACAATTGCATCAAATTTATTTGTGGGCAAAGAAAAATCTGTGGTCAAATCCAAAATCATATCTGGTTTGAGATTCGGGTCAACATCAGCAGTGGAAACGTTGTATCCATTGTTTTTTAAGAGGTCTGTTAATAGCGAATTAAAAATCCCAATTTCCAAAATATTTTTTACTTGATTACCGAGGGAAAAAATGAGACGTAACTGATGGTGGTAACTAATAAGGCGATTTTTTGATAAATATTCGGAATTTCTAATATCTAAGGAAGTGATGAGTTGCATAAATAATGCTTACCTTAACTGATGGAGTGACAAATGCAGTGAGCATACAACTAGAGGATTCCCAGAAAAATAGCGAAAATAACAGCACTATGATTTTAAGCGTATTTAAATAGTTCCATAGGCATATGAAGTCTGTACAGCAATTACTTAGGATGGCAACATATACTAGGTAACTCCAAAAAATAAATTATTGCGCTTGGGGTCGTTGACTGTTGACTGTCAACGGTCAACAGTCTTCTGCGGAATATTTTTTATTTGGAAGTGCCCTAGTAACGTATTTTTCACTAAAATCAAGGTAGATAAAGATTGTTCTTTAGATACCATAGACGTTGGGGTAGTAAGGTTAGCTATACTACCTTACAAAGGCAAGTCAATTTACCTGTCTAACTTTCACGCGCCTTTATGGCAATTTCCAGTTTGTTCAGTACTAGATGGGTCTTGAGGTGCAAATATTTCTAGAAAAGTTTTTCAGATACGGTGAAAAATTCGCTTGAGCTATCAGTAATATCTATCGTTGTACGAGTATAAGAAAATGAGGTTTACAGACTGGGCGACTAGAGTAATGTTCATCTCGCTGATGTTCGCCGCTCTAATTATAGTGCTGCTAATTGGACGAGGGGTGCAAGTAGAAAATCATACAATTACATCTAATACATCAAAAACAGAGGTTACAGCCTGGAGTCAATATCCCCAGGCGCAATTGCAATCAGCCAAAGAACCAAACCAGAAATCTCAGGGTGTTCTCAAATCCCCAGTCAAGACAAATCAACCTCTCGCCAGGTACATCACCACTCAAGCTTTTGCACAGTACAGACCTAATTATCAAATTGTCTCAGTTGACCCAAGCAATTACGGAGAACGTTACACCACAGACCTGAATGGTAAACTTCTCAACAACCAACCAATTATTGTCCTTCATGAAACTGGTTATTCAGCTTCCAGTGCGATTAATTTTTTTCAAGTCGCTCATACTGATGAAAATGTCCAAGCAAGTTATCACGCTTTAATTAAGTTAGACGGGACGGTAGTTTATTTAGTACCGCCAGATAAACGCGCTTTTGGCGCAGGTAACTCAGTATTCGAGGGTTCAGAGGGTTTGGAAACTGTGCAAACTAATCCAAATTTGCCTCCGTCTGTGAATAATTTTGCTTACCACGTTTCTTTAGAAACACCACCAGATAGTTATGACAGTAGTAGCCAAGAAACTCATAGTGGTTATACAGAAGCTCAATATGATTCTCTTGCTTGGTTAATTGCTCAAAGTCAAGTTCCAGAAGATCGCATCACTACCCACAAATTAGTAGACCGTTCTGGTAAAAAAGTTGACCCAATAAATTTTGATGGTAAAAAGTTTCTAAAGTTACTAAGTACTTATCGTCAAGTTAGACCAATTTATAGATGAATTAAGGTTATCCCTCCTCTGAAAAGGGGTTTCCCGTTGACTGTTGACTGATAACTGTTAACGGTCAACAATCAACAGTTAACGCTATAGTAAATCATTTAAATTCTTTTTGCTTTATAAGTTCTTGAACTAAGATATGTACTTTAGTTGATGGGTTAGTACATCCGTCTTTGTTGGGGTGATTTTGTTGTAATTCCGCAGAATTTTTAAGTGCGTTTTCTAGCTTTGGCTTAAGTTTATGGTAGAGTTCTACATCACTTTTATCATAATTTTTTTTTGTTTTCAGAACGCCTGCTTTTCTCATTTCTGTCTCTAGCCTTGGACATAATTCCTTATAGTTAGTAAAAGGAGCAGTGGTGTAAAGATAATGCAGTAAAAACCAAAATTCAAAACAAGGGATTGATGTTATACAAGCAAAATTATTTTCCTGAGCTTTTAAAAGTGCCTGCTTAAATTTTTCAATTTTATTATCGTCATCAAAAACACAAAAAACTCGGTCAAATAGAAGTTGGTTACCCTTTTCAGTTTCTAGCTTATTTTCTTGAACTAAGCTACAGGTTTTATCTATAATTTTGAGAGGGTCGCCACCAGAAGCAGAAACTATTCTAATATCTGTTGTAGATAACTTTAAGTCCTGTTTTAAAGCATTGAAATAGTTATATTCTGTCTCTTGCCCTTCAACTACAATTAAAAAGTTATCTCTAGATTTTCTATTCCCTGAACGCCGTCTTAAATCATTAGTAGATTTTCCTTTTGGCATAAACCTTAAATACTTAAGCCATTAATAAAAGGAATTCCGCCATACCTGCCTCGTAGATAACCTTTTTGTAGTGATTCGTCTTCACGAGGTTGAAAATCTAATAATGAATATAGCTTCGTCATATTTTTATCTTTTTCAGTAAACCACACTTGATCTCGTCGTAACATTTCTGCATCTAAAAGTATGGTGTCATGGGTTGTAAATATTAATTGAGCATTATTTTTATTAATTTCTGGATCGTTAAACATTTTAAGTAATGCTTTGGAAAGGACTGGATGTAAGCTTCTATCTAATTCATCTACCAACAATACTTCTCCGTATTGTAATACATATAACCACAGTCCAGCCATTTCAAATAAACGTTGTGTACCATCAGACTCATCATCCATATCAAATTCTATTTCTTTATCAGAATCATTCATTTTATGAAGAGTTATTACATCTAATTTTTGGATATCGTCAATTACGTCTCTCTCTAGTTGTTCAATTTCTTGTTTAATAAATTGATTAAAGTAAGATAATAGCCCTTCAGGTATAGGTTTTCGTTCTATTTTGATTCCGGAAATACCAATATCTGCTTGATTCAGCAATTTAGCAACTCTTTCTGGAAAAGAATCATCTTCATCAAATACGCTAAGAGTAAATTCAATAGTATGAGAACTTGGGTTAAGAATATTTATTTCATCCTGAAACCATTCAAATATCTCTGTTAACTGAGGATGATTATTTTGTGCTGCATGGGATAAAAATAAAGAGTTAGAACGCACAAATTTTTTAATACGTAATTTTTCTCCCTTTAATCCTTTGCCAAAAGACCATTTGTATCCTTCATCTGATTGAAATTTTGGATTATCTGGTATGTATTGGCGAGAAAACCAATTTTGTGGACGTTCATCTGGATAAGCAATTAACCACTCTTCATATACCCGTTCTCGATTGAGAGATACTCCATATTCATAACGAGTACCTTGATGAAAAAAAATTGCTTCAAAATTAGTAGGATTTTTTGCTGATTCACTATTTAGTTTAAATGGTTCAATAGGTAATTTTTCACCAACTTGCATTCTAGTAGCCGAGTTAATTACTAGTCTTCTCAGCGTTTGCATAGCCCGCAGTAAATTACTTTTACCTGAAGCGTTAGCGCCATAAATAACAGCACTGGTAAGTAAGCGTAGTTTATCAGTGTCCGGCATCACAAAACTATTAGTATGTAGCATCTTTTCATCTTCAGATGCCACCATACTCAATGTTTGTTTTTCCTGTATCGAACGATAATTTTCTACACTGAATTCAATAAGCATAACTGTAATCTTAATTCGTTATCAAACAGAATTCAGGACTAAGAATTCAGAATTCAGAATAAATTTGAGTCCGAGTGGTGAATGAATAAATGGGTTTAAGTCCCCCGCCAAACTGAAAATTTGGTGATGCTTTTAAGTAGCGAATCTCAATCTCCCACCGATTGCATTCTGAATTCTGAATTCTGAATTCTGACTTCTCTTTTAAGCATACAGGCATAATAAACAAATAGCTCTAGCTAAAAGGCTAGAGCTAGATAACAAATTTAGACCAATGCTGCCAACATTGGAACATAGTTTTATCTCTATTTGCTAAAGCTATAAATTTGTTGTGTCTCCAAGCGATCGCTAATCGATGAAGGCAGTGTACCATCTGAGAACGCCTGTCGGTCTAATTGAACTTGTAAATTACTCAAGGGATCGCTACCAGAAGAAATCAAAAATTCTAGTTTCTGGATGTAAGGTAAAGTTAAAAGTTTATCTAGAATCTGGAAGATTGCTTGCAGGTAAGGATGACCGCTTTGGCGATACCAATCACAGCTAGCAACTTTTGGCTGATCGAAACCCAAGTGTATTGTTAAAGATGGCTCGTCAAATAAAGCGATGGCTAAGGGACGCGCCTCTTCTTGCAATAATAAATCGTAGGTTCTTGCCAAATGTCGCAGTATTTCTAAGCGTTCATAGCGTTTTGTCACTAACTGCGGGTCATCTTGCCAGTGAATTGCTACTGTTACTAGATAAGTTTGTAACAGCATGTGACCAAGCTTTTTAGCTTTTGTTGCCAGGTAATAAGAATTGTAGTCATTGGCCTCAATTAATAATGGCACGCGATCGACTACTTCCAAGCCGTAACCCTTAACTCCAGCAATTTTACGGGGATTATTGGTAATTAGGCGAATCTTTTTTACACCCAAATCCATGAGCATTTGCGCTCCCATACCGTAGTCTCGCAAGTCGGCGGGAAATCCCAAACGCTCGTTAGCTTCTACTGTATCCAATCCCATATCTTGCAAAGAATAGGCTTTGAGTTTATTAATCAAGCCTATTCCTCGTCCTTCTTGGCGCAGGTATACAACTACACCTTGACCGGCATTCTCAATCATTTTGAGTGCCGCTACCAGCTGCATCCGACAATCGCAACGCAAAGAACCCAAAGCATCACCAGTTAAGCATTCTGAGTGCATCCGCACCATCACCGGCTCATCTTTGAAATTAGCTGGATCTCCCTTGACAATCGCCACATGTTCTGTATTATCCAAAGTGTGGCGGTAAGCGTAAATTTGAAACTGACCGAATTGACTGGGCAGCTTAGTAACAACCTCACGATACACCAGGCGATCGTGTTTGAGGCGATAACTAATTAAATCTGCAATACTGATAATTTTTAAATTGTGATGTCTAGCATATTCAATTAACTGCTGTAACCGCGCCATTGAGCCATCAGGATTTTGAATTTCACAAATGACTCCTGCTGGGTATAATCCTGCTAAGCGAGCTAAGTCCACAGCGGCTTCTGTATGTCCTGCACGTTTAAGTACCCCTCCAGCTTTCGCTCGAATGGGAAAAATATGTCCGGGACGACGTAAATCGCTAGGTTTTGTAGCTGGATTGAGAGTAACCTGGATAGTGCGGGCGCGGTCTTCGGCTGAGATGCCTGTTGTCACGCCCAAATGGGGCCCAGCGTCGATACTAACAGTGAAGGCTGTCTGATTAGTATCTGTAATATTACTCACCATTAAGGGTAAGTCTAATTCGTCTAAGCGATCGCCTGTCATTGCCAAACAAATTAACCCTCTAGCTTCCACCGCCATAAAGTTAATCATGTCGGGTGTAGCAAATTGGGCAGCACAAATCAAATCGCCTTCATTTTCTCTATTTTCATCATCCACCACCACAATGACACGACCGGCTTTGAGGTCTGCCAAGGCGGCATCAATTGTATCAAATTGAAAAACTTGGGTAGTCTTAAGCTGTGACACAGAAAGATTTCCAGCTACCTAACGTAAATTTTTTTAACAATTTCTTCTTTTAGATTGTAGCTCCTTTATAAGCCAGAGAAGTAGACTAGCAATGATTTGATAACATGGCAAAAATTTCTGCCACTATGGGGGACGTAGGGATATGGGGATATGAGGACACGGGGATATAGGGACGCGGGGACGCGGGGACGCCGGGATACGGGGATATGGGGACGCGGGGACACACGGATTTCTTTCCCTTCGTTCCTGCCTCTTTCCGTGTCCACCCGCTTCCTGTTCTTTCCCCGCGTCAGTGCGTCTCCCCGTCTCCGCGTCCTCTTCTTGTAGGCTGTGCATCTAGTGGCTGATATCTTGGTAGCTGGGAACGAATTAACCATTCATGGGATAAGGATTTGGGATCATGGGCAAATTTAGACGCGTACCCGTTGGGATTGTTGGCGCGTCGGGCTATGGCGGAGTACAGTTGGTAAGACTGCTGATGGATCATCCAGAAGTCGAACTGGTTTATTTGGGTGGTGAGAACAGTATCGGTAGATCCTTGGGGGATCTATACCCACACTTGGCTCACACAGCGAATCTGCCAATAGAGGCGGTGGAACTAGAAACAATTGCTCATCGCTGTGAAATAGTTTTCCTGTCTTTACCAGATGGTCTAGCTTGGCAAATTGCCCCCACACTCTTGGAAAAAGGGTGTAAAGTGCTGGATCTGAGTGCAGACTATCGCTTTAGTGATTTGGCAACTTATACAAATTGGTATGGTGTTGAAAGAAGCGATCGCTCTACTGCTGTGACAGCTGTTTATGGGTTACCAGAACTATACCGCGATCGCATTGCCGAAGCTCAACTTATTGGCTGTCCTGGTTGCTATCCTACTGCGAGTCTGCTTGCACTTTCACCACTGTTAAAGCAAGGTTTAATCGTACCAGAAACAGCAATTATCGATGCCAAGTCTGGCACATCTGGCAGTGGACGACAAGCCAAAACTAACTTATTACTCGCTGAAGCAGACAATTCCATCGCCGCTTACAACATTGGCCGTCACCGCGATACCCCAGAAATTGAACAAATTTGCAGTGATTTAGCAGGTCACGAATTAACGATTCAATTTACACCACACCTCGTCCCAATGGTGCGCGGCATTTTGGCAACCGTATACGCCACAATGCGCGATCCCGGTCTTGTACGAGACGATTTGATTACAATTTTCTCAGCCTTCTACCGCAATTCTCCTTGGATAAAAGTTTGCAGTAGCGGCGTTTATCCCCAAACCAAATGGGCTAATGGCAGCAATCTTTGTTACATCGGCGTAGAAGTTGACCCGCGCACAGGTCGCGTAATTGTCGTTTCTGCAATTGACAACCTGATTAAAGGGCAAGCGGGTCAAGCAATTCAGTGTTTAAACCTAATGATGGACTGGGATGAAACTTTGGGGTTACCGAAGTTGGGGTTTTATCCATAATTGGGCATGGGGCATTGAGTAGGGGGAAAGGGAAAGGGGTAAGGGGAAAAGGTTAAAAATCATCCCTTTACCCTTTTCCCTTTAACCTTTTCCCTTTTTCTCCAATTTCTACTTCGGCCCTAAGCCCACAGCACCAGCATACACGGCGCGATCGCCTAGTTCATCTTCAATTCGCAGTAAGCGGTTATATTTGGCTACGCGTTCGCTGCGGCATAAGGAACCTGTTTTGATTTGACCGGCACGGGTGGCTACGGCTAAATCGGCAATGGTGGTGTCTTCGGTTTCACCGGAACGATGGCTAATTACTGAACGGAAACCGTTGCGAGTTCCCAAGTCTATTGTTTCTAAGGTTTCAGTCAGGGAACCAATTTGGTTGAGTTTAATCAATATGGCATTACCGGCTTTTTCTTGGATGCCTCTTTGCAAGCGAGTAGCATTGGTTACAAATAAGTCATCTCCCACCAACTGCACCCGCGAACCTAACTTCTGGGTGAGCAATTGCCAATTTTGCCAATCTTCTTCGTGTAAGCCATCTTCAATGGAGACGATGGGATATTGGTCAACCAGTTGTCCAAGGTAATCAATAAACTCAGCAGGGGCATGAGGTTTACCATCGTAAACATACTGACCGTTTTTGTAAAATTCACTAGCTGCTACATCCAGTGCCAAAGCTACTTGCTCCCCTGGCTTGTATCCAGCTTTCTCGATGGCAGCAACCAATAATTCTAAAGCCACCTGATTGGATTCTAAATTTGGGGCAAAGCCGCCTTCATCCCCTACACCAGTGAGCAAACCCTTTTCGTCTAATACTTTGCTGAGGGTAGCAAATACCTCCGCGCCCCAGCGCAGGGCTTCTTGAAAGGAAGTCGCCCCAATTGGCACAATCATAAACTCTTGAAAATCAACGTTATTGGCTGCGTGTGCGCCGCCGTTAATCACGTTCATCAATGGTACTGGCAGTAAATTTGCTAGTGGCCCCCCCAAATAACGATACAAGGGAATTGCTAGAGATTCAGCGCCAGCTTTGGCGGCTGCTAAGGAAACTGCCAAAATCGCATTCGCCCCCAAATTGGATTTGTTAGCAGAACCATCGATGGCAATCATTGTGCGGTCTAATAGTTCTTGGTTGAGGACATCCAAGTGAAGCAACTTTGGGGCAAATACTTCTTTGACGTTTTTTACTGCCTGGAGGACTCCTTTACCGCCATAACGGCTTTTATCGCCATCACGCAGTTCATGGGCTTCAAAAGAGCCAGTGGAGGCACCACTGGGCACTTGCGCCAGTCCTACGGCCCCATTGGCTACATGGACTTCGGCTTCAATTGTTGGTCTGCCCCGTGAATCAAGAATTTCACGAGCGACGATCGCTTCAATGGCAGTATCTAGAATGTTACTCATTTACACTTTGTCCTTTGTTCGACTGTTTTACTTACGCATATAGTCCAGTGGCCTAACCCAATCGTTAGCATAGGCGTTTAAGAAGGTTTGTAGGCTGAGATTAAAGAATATTTCCAGAGATGTTGTCAATC
>Ga0314811_100135_pt1 | contig 12915 bp, 11 predicted proteins | sample STEome_7_FD_202340 | JGI IMG/M metagenome (GOLD analysis project Ga0314811, IMG submission 202340) | Metatranscriptome of soil surface biofilm microbial communities from soil inoculated with nitrogen-fixing consortium DG1, State College... ...
AAAAATACTTGCAACTTTAAAGAGACTATAATCAGCTAAATAAGGTAAATCTTGCTCAATATAACGGACGGCATCAGCTAATTGAAGATTTACTTTTTGCTGATTTTTTTCTTTGTCGATAGTAATGATTGATTGTCCATAGCTATCCATCAATCCCTTAATAAAGATTATATGCCTGCTATTTAAGATAATTTTTTCGCTACCTTGAGGAATTAGCGAAAATTTAAAATCCGCCAATACCTCAATAGGAAAATTTTTGGCTGTTTTTACCATTGCATATTGTACCTGTCCCATTTTTTGAGATGCTAAATCTCCTGTGCTTGTCTTATCTTCATTAGAATTTAAAATTAAATAACGACCTGCATTAAGATGCATCTCTTTATTGGTCAGCATTCTGAGATAATCTTTGATTTTGAGTTTTTTTACTTCAAAATCTGTACTATTATCCTCAGGTTCAAGCATCAAAACTACGCTTTCATCTGTAACTTTAAGTGGAGAAGCAAAAGCTAAAGCAGAACAAGAAGAGCAAATATGTGGTCTGCCTTCACTTGGGGCTGACTGACGACGTTGAGAAGGACGCTCAAACATAAATCTAAGAACTTGCCAACGCGCAGTTTTTGGGTCAAGTTTAACACCACAGGAATAGCAAAATTCTTTACTATCATCTCCTGGCGATCGCATTTCTCCTAAAATTGCTTTTTCTGTCACCAAAGGTTGCGGTAATGGTTCATTTCGCTTGTTTTCTTCCAGCAGCCGATACATCTCAAATATACATTGAGTGAAAATATCGCCACGAGTTGAATTGATTTGATCGGTCGCAGTTTTGGTAAAGTTTTGGGCAATTCTACGAATTACACTAAATTTATCAGGATTATTTTTCTCATCTTGCTTAACAAACTCAAAAGGTTTTCTGTCAGATTCATTAAATATTTGTAGTTTTTGCTGAATTGACTCTGGAGTAAAAGTGAGTTTTAGCTTAAGCTTTTCTTGCTGTTTTTGTAGTTTCTTCTGTTCTGATTTAGTCAGCGTAGCTTCTGATAGTTGAGTTTCTATTTGTTCTAACTCTTGCCATGCAGCATTTTGTTCTTCTAAACTTTTACCAAAAGATTTTCGGAAATAATCTGTATATTTCTCATCTTCCTTGATTTGCATTGCTGTCTTATCTTGCAAATCTTTTGTTTTTGATTTGCGCGTTTTATCATCTAAATCAGATTCAGCCAATTCTTTTTCTAATCCATCAATCTGGCTTTTACGGTTGTTTTGACGCGCTCCAACATCACGTATAACAGCGTAGTACCAAGCTGCCAATACATTAGATTGATCCTGGGTCAAAATTGGTACATCCAAAGTGCTAAATCCTCGTCCAGAAAGAGTAACAGAGTTTAGCATCTGAATGAAAGTCTGCACTAATCCTGGTAGTTGATGTTTTGTATCGCCATAAGCAGAAAAAGCTATCTCTTTAATAAACTTTTCCCAAAGTTCTGCAAAGCTAAGTATTTCCTTCTTATGCTTAGGAATGAAAACTTTCACATGGCGATCGCTATCATCAAGCACAACAATTTTATATAGCTTTTGCAAGTATTCTAAAAATCGGTCAATTGCGCTTTCACTAGCTAACCTTGCTTGTAATTCCCCAGGTAAGGGAGACTTGTAAAGAATTTGAAGTTTACCGATCTCTTGATCTTGGTAAATTACTTTATTTTCATTAAACTCAAGCTGTAGCAATACTTCTGTACTTTGATTAGGTTTTGCTAAACTTAACTCCCGCTTGAGTTGAGGTGAGTCAAATTGTGATGCAAGAGCGAATGTCTCAGCTTTACTTGCCAATGTCGAAATTAGAGCCTTAGAATCTGGTAGAGGCACTTCCGCAGCAAGCGCAGCTGTTAATATCTTTAGGTTAACAGCCGTGTTCATGATTTTAAATTTGAACAAATTTCATTTACAGGAGTAGGTTTTGATATACCTACTCCTTTAAAACCGTTACAGCGTTGATTCAATTAGAAACGCTGTAACCTTATACATGGCTCAGAAATTGGAGTAATCAGCAAAAGAGACGATTTCTCCACTATCATCCTCAATGTTTTCCCATTGCAACTGCTGAATTAATGTATCAATCCGTTCTAACTCACTTACTAAAAGTGACCGCAGTTGCATATATACAGCAAGTTTCTGGCTAATTATTTCAGCCGAGAAGTTCATAAGTTAATTTCCTTGTAAATAGGTTAACGCCAAACAACGCACGACAGTGTTAACCTATTAGTTGATGAGACCGATAGGCAGACTGAACATAACTTGTTCGGTTTGCCTCTAATCATATCACTATTTTTTCATTGTTAAGACGCTATAATGCCATCGTCAAGACAGATGTAAAGGGCATCGTTGAGTAAATCACGACGCATAACTGATACAATGGTAGAAAAATACAACCTCCTATTAGGAATTGAAACAAGACTGCTGTAAAGGCAATCGTGTAAAGCCTTTTCTATAATCCCTATTAGGGCTAGTAAGCCGGAGTTAATCTCTGGCTTTTTTAATGCCCTCGCTTTTATCACTGCATTTTAGAAGAAAGTTCTAAATGCAATTACAATCTAAATATTGACATAGAAATATTTTAATTGCAAGTACATTTTAGTGAATGCCGAGAAAAAAAGAGACGATTACACTGTCAATTCTACCTGGAACCAAGGAAAAACTAGAAGCGATCGCCCGCAACCTCAACATATATTGGGGTAAAGACCCTAGTATTTCGGGCTTAATAGTGGCGATCGCTCAACAATCAGTAGAAGTCGGAAAGCCCTTCACGCTTGACTCCAACCAGGTTAATGCTTTACAGCAAGCTATCAAAGCCCTTAGCGATGCAGGTCGTATTGGTGAAGCTCAAACTGTAATTACACTTTTACTGGAACGAGGAAATTTAGATACAGCGATGCGCCAATCTCTACTCAAGCAAGCAACTAGGCTCGTACAAGCATGGCGGAGTCAAATAGATGACTATAGGCAAAATCAACAGCCGTTTCACCTGCTTTATGAAAATTCTCAAGGGCGAGAACTACTGTACACAGTACGTTACGCGGAACCACGCTTCTTTGAGAGACGCTTTTATTTAATGATTTGGTGCGAAGAAACAGAGGATGTAGAAAGTTTGATTCCTGATTTGCCAGAACTTTGGCACAACCGTAATTTAACCTTCGATAGAATCCGCTCTATTGTACCTGCAAGCGGCAAATGGCGAGAAGAGGGATTAGATTCTATAAAAGTGTACTTACATTTTCGAGACTTGATGGTAAAGTCTTATCAGCTTAGGGAAGATGACTTAGAAGACGAAATGATTGGAGATGTGCGTCAAGTGGTGCGAAAGGTCGTCAACGAGTTTTGGCTAATTCGGGAAGTTGCACGTTATTGGGATGGATGCGTAATTGTTTCACCTAAACCGATGCGCGATCGCCTCAAACAAAAACTTTCGACATTATGCGAGTTGTATGATATTGAAATAAGAAGTTAAATCGGCGTTGCTGCCATTGCGAGATGATTTAAGAATAATGGTCTTGCCTAATCACCATGTCTTTGCATCTGGTGTGTTAGAGCGTCAGCCTCAATCATCCTATTATTCAGCAACGCCTTAAATCTTATATGGAGTGAAAAAATACAGAAAAACAACTTGATAATGACAAATTACCTTTCTGCTAAACAAGAGTAATCGCCAAATAACGAAAAATCTCTGCTACAAGAACGTCGCAGCAGTTTTGCAACTTCTACAATCAATTGTGTAGGATTTGAAGGCTTTTTGATATAACTTTGAAATCCACATGCAAGAGCTTGTTTATAAGCTTTATTTTCACCTCCATCGCTAAAGGCGATCGCTGGAATTTCCCTCATTTTTTCTGAGGCAAGAGTCCGGATTTTTTGGATCAACAAATATCCAGAATTACCTGGCAAATCGATGTCGCTAATTAAAAGATCCACTGTTACTTTTTTAACGATTTCAAATGCTTCTATAGCACATGAGGTAGTAATCACACTGATTCCATAAATTTTTAGAATACAGGTAATAAAGGTAATAATATCTTCATTGTCATCTACTAAAAGTATTGTCCTTCCTTGAAAAATTCCTGTATTTTTTATATCATTTTGATGATGAAAATTATCTAATTTTATGCCGACTCTCTCTTCAAGAGGATGTGAGTCATCAAAACTTTTTGACACGATGTATTGGCCTCCTAAGTTGCCGAATCAATTAGGGAGGAAGTCCTACTGGTAGCTAGCTGCTAACTAGCTGCCTAGTGGGCATCATTAGTGTTATGAACTTGATTAAATCAAGTTTTATTGTCACTAGTCTTATTTCCTTAGATATATAAAATTTATTTGTTTGTTAAATTTTTGTCTTTATTTTTACCGATAGCCATCTTCTCACTATTTAAGTATTTTTTTGTATATGTAATATTTATTACCAAATATCTTTAGAGTATTTATCAGATTTTATATTTTGGACTTAAAGCATTAGTTACAAAGCTGTTGTTGATTGTCGTCAGCATCAATCTAAGGCAATTCCAAACAAAGCCGATCGCCATATAGGTAATTGTAAAGTCCAATGGCTATTCACCCCTACCATGTACTCCATTTACTGAAAAACGCCATAGTACGATCGCCTCTACACTTATCGGCATATACTTTAAAGAAATGTGACATTTAATTGCGCTATTGTAAAAATCAGCTTTACATCAGTTGATTTATGAGCCAGCCTCAAGAGACCAATGCCCAAGCTAACGCTCTGACTAACCACGATTCCAAACCCATTCACATACCTGGCTCTATTCAACCTCATGGCGTACTGTTAGCACTGAATACTCAGCTAGAGATAGTGCAAGTCAGTGACAATACCCCAGAATATTTGGGTAAAGAGCCAGAAGATTTGCTCAATCAACCCCTGAACTGTTTGTTTGACAGTAAAAAAGTGGAACTTGTTGAGCAGTACTTGGGGAAAAAAATTGGTATTTCTAATGGATTTAGAGTATTAATAAACACTGATAATGGCGAACGGTATTTTGATGCCGTGGTTCATCGCACACAAGAAGCTGTCATTGTGGAGCTAGAACCCACTGACTCGGAATCGGAGGTCAGTTTCTTGGGCTTTCATGAATTGGTGGGTGAAGCCATAGCCAAAATGCAAAGCACATCGAATTTAATCGAATTTTTGCACATCGCAGCAGAGAAACTCCAAGAAATTATTGGTTTTCACCGTGTGATGGTGTATCAATTTGACGAGTCCGGAGCCGGTTCTGTAGTTGTAGAAGTCAAAGGAGAAGATTTATCACCTTATTTAGGACTCCACTATCCTGCTACAGATATCCCAGCCCAAGCTAGGGAGTTATACACGCGCTCTTTGCTACGATTTATTCCTGATTTGACTGTGGAAGCTGTCAAGCTAGTTCCCGGCCAAAATCTTGACTTAAGCTACAGTGTGTTGAGGAGTTTTGATTCCTGTTGTATTGAATATCATCAAAACATGGGAGTCACGTCACTTTTAGTAATTTCACTGATTCAAGAGCAAAAACTTTGGGGATTAATATCTTGCCATCATCAAACACCAAAGTATCTCTCTTATGAAGTGCGGAAGATGTGCGAATTTTTGGGACAAATTGTTTCTTCAGAATTAGCGCACAAAATTAGTCACTCGGAATGGGACTATGAAGTCAAGCTCAAATCGCTACAGTCTGAGTTTCTCAAGTCCATTTCCCAAGCCGACAATTTTATTGATGCTCTCATCAAACCGGAAATCCGTTTGTTAGATCTTGTTAGCGCCTCAGGAGCAGCAATTTGTTTGGATAATGAAGTTACTCTCGTGGGAGCAACACCGAATATTGACCAGGTGCGGGCGCTGATTGAATGGGCGGATACCCAAGTTAATGACAATTTGTTTTCCACTGATTCTTTGCCAAAGCTTTACCCAGAAGCATTGATATTTAAAGATACTGCTAGCGGCTTGTTGCTACTGCGGATTTCTCAAGTCAGACGCTATTACATCCTTTGGTTTCGCCCTGAAGTTATCCAAACAGTAAACTGGGCAGGTAATCCCAACGAATCCATTCAAGCCCAAGCAGATGGTAGCCTGACCTTATCTGTGCGAAAATCTTTTGCAGCTTGGCAAGAAACAGTGAGATTAACTTCTCTACCTTGGAGACCATGCGAACTTGATAGTGCTTTGAGTTTGAGAAATGCCATCGTCGGTATTGTACTCTCCAAGGCCGATGAATTAGCCAAAATTAATTTAGAGTTAGAACGCAGCAATCAAGAGCTAGCCTCCTTTGCCTATGCTGCTTCCCATGACCTCAAGGAACCTCTACGGGGTATTTATAACTTTTCCACGGTACTGTTAGAAGACTATGACGAAATATTAGATGATGATGGTGTTGAGTGCTTGCAGACAGTAGTCTCCTTATCTGTACGCATGGAAACGCTGATTAATGCTCTACTGCGACTTTCCCAGTTAGGACAAGCACAACTGCGAGAACAAGCCACCGACCTCAACGAATTGGTGGCTCAAGTAATTGAAGTCTTTCGGGCTAGTCAGCACAACTCTGGACTGATGGATATTCGCATTCCTCGGCCTTTACCCATAGTGGAGTGCGATCGCGTTCTCGTCAACGAAGTCTTCAGTAACTTAATTGGTAACGCCTTCAAATATAACGATAAAGCTGAAAAATGGGTTGAGATTGGCTACTTCTCTGGAGATAAGGAGCAGGGGAGATGGGGAGGTGGGGAGCAGGGGAGCAGAGTTTTTCCCCTCTGCCTCTGTACCCCTGTGCCCTTGGAGCCTCATGTGCACATGCCTCATGCCCCATACCCTATTTTTTATGTCCGCGATAACGGTATTGGAATACCCCAACATCATCTAGAAACCATCTTTCGATTATTTAAGCGGCTGCATTCCCAGGAAAAATACGGCGGAGGTGCAGGTGCAGGACTAGCTATTGTTAAGAAAATTGTTGAGCTGCACAACGGTCAAATTTGGGTCGAATCTGCTGTAGGCATTGGCTCGATATTCTATTTTACGCTCGAATAGTTTAAGATAGTCACCAAATATATATTTTTGTTAAGTTGTTTTAAGACCACGAATGACAAAAAAACTTCATGAACCTCTGCTTGTTGTTGAGGACAGCAATGAAGATTTTCGGATGCTACAACGTCTGATGAGGCGCATGTCCGTCCAGAACCCCATACATCGTTGTACCAATGGGGATGAGGTTATAGAGTTCCTCTATCAACAGAAGAGCGATACTTACCTCCAAGGCGAAGAATCATGCAACTCACAACTAGCATTACGACCTTCTGTAATCTTGCTCGATCTCAATTTACCAGGCATAGATGGCCGCGACATCTTAGCCCGCCTCAAGCAAGACAATACTTTTAAGGAAATCCCCGTCGTAGTTTTTACTACGTCATCGAACCCCAAAGATATTGAACTGTGCTACCAAAAAGGCGCAAATGGATATCTAGTAAAGCCGATGGATGCTCAAGAACTAAAAAAGACGATTCAGGCTTTTGTAGACTACTGGCTGGAAGCCAATACACCGCCTGCGTAGGCTTAATTTGTTTATTTTCCAGATGATGAAGCAGTAAAGACCAAGGCATAACAAAAAAGACTACTTACAGGGCACAGAGACATTCTCATCTTTGAGTCACAGTGTTTGCTGTCTGGAAAATGAGGAGTGACAGGAGGATAGGAGGTTATAGAATTTTTTTCTGTATGACTGCCTGAGATTGATGTTCTCCATTTTCCTGTTTTTCTTGCTGCCTTCTAGGATTTGCGATCGCTTTAGTATTTCTAAATAATTTAGCTTTTATTTATATTTATTTTATATTATTTTTAGAATTATGCAATAAAAACACAATCTGGATAAAAGGGATCTATCTAGCTCCCCGATCCTCATACTTAATATGTTGGACACATGGACGCTACTCATCATCGATGATTGTGCAGCAGATCGAAAAATCTATCGTCGATATCTTTTGAAAGATCTGCATCAGTCATACCAGATTTTGGAGGCTGACTGTGCAGAAGAAGGACTTGCTTTGTGCAAAAAAATACATTGCGATATCATTCTGCTGGATTATTGCCTACCTGACAAAAGTGGGTTAGAACTTTTCGATCAAATGCAGCAGGAGATATTTAATACTTCTGTGCCTGTGATTATGTTGACAGGACGGGGTGATGAAGAGGTTGCAGTTCAGGCAATGAAACGAGGTGCGCTGGATTATTTGGTCAAGCAACACCTGACACAAGATGTACTGCAACTAGCAGTCCGCAATGCCATCAAGCAATCGTACTTGCAAGCCCAACTCAGTAAAACCCGCGAACGTCAGCGTTTAATTGCTACAACTGCTTTGAGAATCCGCCAGTCTCTTAACCTAGAGCAAATTTTAAATACGGCTGTAGTAGAGGTGCAGCAACTTTTGAAATGCGATGGCGTGATGGTATATCAGTTCGCCACAGATAAAGAGGGTAAAATAGTCGCCTCCTCCGTTGATTCATACCGCACCATAGCGCTGTGCGAGGGTCGCGTCGGCAATCAGAATCAAGAGGAGACAAAGACGTGGGAACACCGGGACACGGAGAATTCCTTCCCCGCCTCATCGCGTCACCCCATCACCGCCTCTTCCTCTCTTACCGCATCTAATTCCCAATCCCCTCATATTTATGAACTTGGCTTGTGTAATCATTTGAGTTTGAAAGAGAAATTTAACACTGAATCAAATTTGGTAGTTCCGATTAATCTCAGCAACAATGGAAATCCAACTCCCAAGCTTTGGGGTTTGTTGATTGCTCACCATAATTCCTATGAACGACAGTGGCAAGCTGATGATGCTCAGATGTTAAATGAAGTATCGGTGCAACTAGCTATTGCTATCCAACAAGCGGAATTGCTAGCCCAAACTCAAGCAGCCCTGGCAAAAGAAAAACAACTCAATGTATTTAAATCGCAAATTATTGGCACAGTTTCCCATGAATATCGAACTCCCTTAACTTCAATTTTGGCTGCGGCATCGACATTAGTAAAATATAGCGAGCAACTCGATGAAGCTAAACAGCAGAAATTTTTGGGAATTATTGAACAAAAAGCAAGGTACATGTCCAAACTTGTGGACAATATGCTTTTAGTTAATCAATTTGAACAGGAAAAACCCAAGCCCAAGCCGATACAGCTCGATTTGTTCCAATTTTTTTCTGATTTAATAGAACAAGAGCGAGAAACAGCAGGAGAGCGCCACGAATTGATTTTTAAAATCACTGGAAATTATCATGGTTTTTGTGGCGATCGCGGGCTTTTACAACAAATATTTACTAACTTAATATCCAATGCAATTAAATATTCTCCAAATGGAGGTACTGTAGAGTTTAATCTCATCGGTAAAGAATCGCAAATTATTTTTTATGTCCAAGATTGGGGAATTGGTATTCCGATGGCAGATCGAGAAAATTTATTTCAATCTTTTAGTCGGGGAAGTAACGTTGATACAATTCCTGGCACTGGTTTAGGATTGGCCATCGCCAAAACTTGTGTAGAATTACATGGCGGTAATATCACTTTATCCAGTGAAGTAGGACGAGGAACTAAAGTTACAGTTACCTTACCGAAGGTTTTATCAATAAATCAACTTTCGTCATAGTTCAGGATTCATAATTAAGAAGGCAATTGCTATGATTTCTAATCTCGAATTTCGATTTTAGTAATCAGCCATTCTTTGATTGTTTTTCCACAAGGTTCAGCACTTTGACAATCATTGACATTCTCTAGTTCATAAAATAAATTGACATTTTTATTCACATATTTATCCGGCTCGCAAACATCGAATGTCGCACCAACCCCCTCATATAATTTCCCATTGCCATCGATAACAGACACATAGCACTTTAAATCCCCATTTTGCATATCTTTAATAGTGCCAGAAGAGGGATTTTCATTTTTAATAGATGGTTGCTGAGATATATTTGAATCTTTAGTGGGTTGGGAACTGTTCTGTGGATTTTCTTTAATTACTGAATTCGATGGAGAATTATTTGGGTTGGCTGTGACAGAATTTTCTGGAGAACTAATGTTATTAGATTCACTACAACCACCAATGAAAATAGAACAAATCAGGAATATAATGGTAAAAATTGTTTTTTTCATATTATTCATATTCACAACACTGGAATTTTCCTGAATCATGAGAAAGCATCATTCAAAAATCAAACAGAATTGATACCAGGCTTGGAAGCTAATCTAGTGTACTTCATCAATTTGAAATCTGCTGTATAATAAAAAAATTATATTAATGTTTTAAGCATTTATAAACTTGAAAAAATAGAACTATTGATTTTGTGTTATCTCAAGGTTTTCTCAACTTAAACAAACCATTTGACTGGACTTCCCACGACTGTGTAGCGCGGGTGCGGAAATTGTTGCGCCTCAAACGCGTGGGACATGCAGGAACTTTAGATCCAGCGGCTACCGGAGTCTTACCCATCGCCTTTGGTAAAGCCACCAGATTATTACAATATTTACCAGGAAACAAAGCTTACAAAGCAACAATTCGCCTGGGTGTGCGTACCACAACTGATGATTTACAAGGTGAAATTATTAATTCTCAAGCTTGTGGGGAATTGAATTTAGCACAAGTAAAAACCGCACTATTAAAATTTCAAGGTAAAATTGAGCAAATCCCACCCAGTTACAGTGCAATTCAAGTGGATGGAAAACGTCTCTACGATTTAGCGCGTCAAGGTAAAACGGTGGAAGTTCCAGTGCGGACAGTGGAGATTTTTCACATAGAAATTTTGGATTGGCGTCAAGGAGATTTTCCAGAATTAGATGTGGCCATAGCCTGTGGAAGTGGTACATATATTAGAGCGATCGCTCGTGATTTGGGTGAAATTTTAGAAACTGGTGGTACGCTTGCTGCTTTAACTCGTAGCGAAAGCAGTGGTTTTTATTTAACAGATAGTCTCACCTTCACAGATTTAGAAACACAACTACAAGCTGGAACATTTCAACCCATTTGTGTTGATGCGCCATTACAACATTTACCATTTGTGACTCTACCGTTAACATCTGCTCGCAAATGGTGTCAAGGTCAGCGAATTTCTTTAACTTTCGATGTTTCTGGAATAGTGCGAGTTTATGATGAAGATACTCGCTTTATAGGCATTGGAGAATTACAAAACGAAGCGTTGATCCCTCAAATGGTTTTTGAACCGATTTCTTAAACTGAAAAAATCTAATATTTAACGCAGCCCCATAAAGGGGAAAGGGGAAAGGGTAAGGGGAAAAAGGGAAAGGTTTGGTATTTTCCCTCTCCACAATAAAAATGTTCAAGGGGCGACAATCGAGCTAAAGTGCTTGCTGTATAAGCTGCATAGCCCTAAAACCTCGCTGATAATATGCCTGCTTATTGCGAATGAAACCGACCATTTCCTCGACCCACGCTTGACACCCTTGCATTGCTTCTATCCAATTGAAACCCTTACGGGTTCGCCAGTCGCTCATGGGGGAAACCCCCAAGACCGCGCTGGCTCACCATATAAACCTATCCAGAAATTACTGTGACGTTTCTGGGTTCTATTTTTTTCTTCTTGGCGACAAATATAAGATTGTTGTTTTTGAAATTTAGTTCTTTGCCCATGTAACCAAGCACTGGTCATAGCCAAAGCAATTAAGAATATTATTCGTACAAGTTTATCAGGACTGGCTTGAGAACTTTCTAAATTGTAAGCACCTGTTTTACAATCTTTAAACATCGCTCGGAGGCGGAGTTTCTCCGACTCCGCTCAATCCCAAAACGTTGAGCATATATTTTGAGGGCAGTGTTTAAGTCAGGTAAATTAGTTAATAAATACCAAGCATCTTTTTCTTGTTTACCCCTGTACTTTCTTTTCCAGTAGACTCCTAAGTTAAACCGACCAAAGCCACGTTTTTGAGTAACATTGACGTTGGTGTAAAATTGACGGACACCAGGATAAATCTCAATGTTACTTAAAGGCTGAAATTTTTGCCTGTTTTGGCGGAAAGTGGTGTCCTTCTTTTGACGGAGTACAAAACCTATATTCTGCTTGTGTAGCCAACTTCCCAGTTCGATGCTATGAAATTCCCTATCCCCAATAATGACTAGTTTGTACTTTTTTAATAACCGAATTACTGGGCGTAAGACTTTTTGCTGTTCTTCTAGGTTACTGCAACCATCTTTCTCTAATAGACACCAATATATGGGCCAAACTCTTTTTTGATAAATCACGCTCACCATCAACACATTATTTTCTTTCCATTGGGTTCTATCCATCGCAATGGTTAATTGTGAACCTACTTGAAAGTGTTGGTTAATTATTGCTTCAATGATGGGAAACCACAACAATACTACACTCAAGGCATTTAGTGTTAAAAACCTTTGGATATGCCGTCTACGACTGTTTTGTTGTATTGGTAGAGGTAAGGTTGCTGCCAATCTTTCTATCTTCACCTGTTTCTGATTTTGTAACAACCACACCAACATTTTCAGAGTGATTAACTGTGCTTTATTTAGGTATTTTTCTAAAAAGTTTTGGTAGAATGATGCCAGCATTATGACGACGGTCTTAATCAAATTACGAGACCGTTCTTTTTTACCATTAAACTGTACCCTACAGGTAGCTGCTTAATAACTGTACAGTTCATTCTCAATAAATACCGACATTTTTTAAGGGGTCTGTGCCTCTCAAACCTTTATCTGGCTAGATTTAGAGGCGTTTGTCGCCCCTTGAAATAAAAATGTATCCCTTTGACCACAAGAATGCAAAAAGCACTATTGTGCAAGAGGTCTGACGTATTTGAAACCTTTCCCCTTTCCCCTTTCCCCTTTTCCCTTTCCCCCTTCCCCTTTCCCCTTTCCCCTTTTCCCTTTCCC
>Ga0314811_100136_pt1 | contig 12857 bp, 8 predicted proteins | sample STEome_7_FD_202340 | JGI IMG/M metagenome (GOLD analysis project Ga0314811, IMG submission 202340) | Metatranscriptome of soil surface biofilm microbial communities from soil inoculated with nitrogen-fixing consortium DG1, State College... ...
AAAAAATGAGTAATGACTAATGACCAATGACCAAATTATCATTTCATGGCGATCGCTAATGCCGCTTCTAATTGTTCTTGGGTCAAAGTAGTTAAAATAAATACTTCTTGTACCGTTTTTCCCTGGCGTGCGATGACTTTGTAGCCTCCACGAATTGGTACTGAGACGCGAAGTTGCATTTTTGGGCAATGACCTTTTACCCGCCCAATGACTCCCGGTGTTACAGTTTGGATGCCATCCTGTTGGCACAGACGTTCTAAAATCGGAATCAAACCAGAAATGTGTGTGGAGTGATTCCAGACTAATCTGGCAGTTTTTTGGGAAGTTGTCCGGTCGGGGTCTGCGGTGGGTTTGCCCATAATGATTAAGCTGCTTCTAGGGGTGCCATTGTCAAACCTGCGCGGCGCAGCTGCTGGTGATAAAGTTCCGCAGGTTCTTGGGGGCCAACCCAGACGATCGCTTGACCTTCATAGTGTACCTGATTAGTTAGATCCCAGGCGCGATCGCTGCTCATTCCTGGAATATATTTCATCAAACATTCGGCTACATGTTGGAATGTATTAAAATCATCGTTTAATACAATCACTTTGTAATTCGGATAAGTCTTACGGACAACTTGATTCGACCGTTCAGGAGCTACAGTTGGTGCTGTGGCCATTCCGTAAACATCTGCTGAAAGTGTCGTAACCATAGAAGAGTTAAGGAACAGGATTTTACAAAACTACATTATAAATGATTAGTTTAGTGTATTGTTTGGGCATTGGGCATAGGGCATTGGGCATGGGGTAAGCGGGGGGTGTGGGAGGTGTGGGAGGTGTGGGAGGATGTGGAAGAAATCTTTCCCCCCACACTCCCCACACTCCCCCATCTTTCCATCTCCCCTTTCCCCTTTCCCCTTTCCCCCTTCCCCTTTCCCCCTTCCCCTTTCCCCCGGTTCGTTTTACCGATACAACCAAACACGCAAGAGTGAAAGTAATTGTTCTGTATCTACAGGTTTTGTGATATAGTCTGACGCTCCTGCTTCGATGCACTTTTCACGATCGCCTTGCATGGCTTTGGCGGTGAGTGCAATAATCGGCAAGGATTGAAAGCGAGTGTTTTGACGAATTAGACGTGTGGTTTCGTAACCGTCCATTTCTGGCATCATTATGTCCATTAAAACCACATCAATATCTGGTGTACTTTCTAACAAGGTAATTCCTTCTCTACCGTTTTCGGCATATAGTACCTGGATTTGATAGCGCTCTAACATACTTGTTAAGGCGAAGATATTCCGTACATCGTCGTCTACAATGAGGGCTTTTTTGCCAGCGAGTAAGTGGTCTCTGGAATGGAGTTGTTCTAGGATTTGGCGCTTGGGTTCTGGTAAATTTGCTTGGACTCGATGTAAAAATAAAGCTGTTTCATCCAAAAGACGTTCGGGCGATCGCACATCTTTGATGATGATTGTCTCTGCAATGCGTCTAAGTTCGGTTTCTTGAGCTTTGCTAATTTCTCTACCTGTGTAAACAATAATTGGTAGAGATTTGCCGTTGGGTAAAAGTTTGATTTGCTCGATGAGTTCAAACCCGGTCATGTCTGGTAGCCCTAAATCGAGGACGAGACAATCAAAATGCTGGGTGCGGATGGCTTCAAGGGCTGCTGCACCTGTAGCCACGGCGGTGGTTGCAACGTCGCTGTTGCCAATTAATTCGACGATGCTATGGCGTTGGGTGTCGTCGTCTTCCACTACTAAAAGATTTTTGACTTGGCGTTCGACGAAACCTTTAATTTTGGTCAACGCTTCCGATATTGTCTCACTGGTTAAGGGTTTTTGCAGATATGCGATGGCTCCTAGTTGCAAACCGCGCTGTCTGCCTTCCTCTACGGTCATGATGTGTACGGGAATGTGACGAGTATTTGGGTCGTGTTTGAGACGATCTAATACTGTCCATCCATCCATTTCTGGCAATCTGATGTCTAGTAAAACTGCTGAAGGAAGAAATTGCTGGGCTAGCATTAAGCCTGTGGTGCCAGTTTGGGCAGTTATCACCTTAAATCCGTGCTGTTGTGCCATATCTAGGAGGATACGGGCAAAGTTCAGGTCATCTTCGACGATTAATAATACGCGATCGCCGATGTTAATTGTGGTGCGATCGTCATTTATCAGTGGGGAGTGGGGAAGTGAAGAAGACGCGGGGAGGGAAAGACGCGGGGAGGGGGAGAAAGAAGAAGACGCAGAAAATCGCTCAAATATTCTCTCCGTGTCCCCGCGTCCCCGCATCTCCGTGTCTCTGTATCCCGCGTCAGAGCGTCCCCGCATCTCCGTGTCTCTGTATCCCGCGTCAGAGCGTCCCCGCGTCAGAGTGTCCCCATATCCCATTTCCCCGTGTCCTGCACCTTGTGGTAAATAGAATGTAAAGGTGCTACCTTGACCTGGTTGGCTGACTAATTTGATTTCGCCGCCAAATAAACGGGCGATTTCGCGGCTAATTGATAACCCCAAGCCAGTACCGCCGTATTTGCGACTGGTGGAGCCATCGGCTTGCTGGAATGCCTCGAATATAACTTTTTGTTTTTCGGGAGCAATGCCAATACCCGTATCGCTAACTGAAAAGGCTATTACTATGTGGGCGCGATTTAAGGTTTCATTATCGGAACTCCATCCTTGCTGCACCACTGCAACCTGCAACCGCACTTCTCCTTGTTCTGTAAATTTAAAGGCGTTGGAAAGGAGATTTTTCAATACCTGTTGTAAGCGTTTGACATCTGTGTAAATGCTCAGGGGCAATTCAGGAATAAATTCAATGATGAAACTCAGTCCTTTGTTGTTGGCTAGTTGGCGGAAGGTGCGCTCAATTTGTTCGCCCAAATCTATTAAAGGCATTTGGGTCATTTCAATTGACATGGTTCCAGATTCAATTTTGGCGAGGTCGAGAATGTCATTAATCAATGACAGTAAATCTGTACCTGCTGAGTAAATTGTCTGGCTATATTCCACTTGTTTATTGCTGAGGTTGCCTTCGATGTTATCTGTTAATAGCTTGGCTAAAATTAACAAGCTATTCAAGGGTGTCCGCAATTCGTGGGACATGTTAGCCAAAAATTCTGATTTATATTTGGAAGAAAGGGCCAGTTGTTCGGCTTTTTCTTCTAAAGATTTTCTTGCTTCTTCGATTTCGCGATTTTTACGCTCGACTTCTTTCTTTTGCTGAGCCAGTAATTCGGCTTTTTCTTCTAATTCGGCGTTGGTTTGTTGCAGTTCCTCTTGCTGTCCTCTGAGTAAATCTTCCGAAGCTTTGAGTGATTGGGCTTGTTGTTCTAGGCGTTTGTTGGTTTCTCGCAGTTCGTTTTGCTGGGTTTGTAATTCTTCGGCCAATGATTGCGACTGCTTGAGTAATTCTTCAGTTCGCATGGAAGCGGCGATGGTGTTCAGGACGATCGCTATACTTTCTGTAAGTTGGTCGAAGAATGTCAAGTGGATTTCGCTAAAGCGGCGGAAGGATGCTAGTTCAATGACTGCTGTTACTTGTCCTTCAAACAGTACGGGTAAAACAACGGCATTCAAAGGCGTAGCTTCTCCTAAGCCGGAGCCAATTTTGATATAATCACTCGGCACTTCTGTGAGGAGAATTCGCTCTTTTTCTAAGGCGCATTGTCCCACCAAACCTTCACCCATGTAGAAGCGGTTAGCTAGATGTTTGCGTTCGCGATAGGCGTAGCTACTAATTAGTTTCAAATGAGCTGTGGTTTCCGGAGATTCCATGAGATAAAATACGCCGTGTTGCGCTCCCACTAACGGTGCGAGTTCTGAGAGAATTAATTTGGATACAGTTTCTAAGTCTCGCTGACCTTGGAGCATCCGGGTAAATTTCGCCAGGTTAGTTTTCAACCAATCTTGTTCGGTGTTTTTCTGGGTTGTTTCCCGCAAATTAGCAATCATCTGGTTGATGTTGTCTTTGAGGATGGCAACTTCTCCCAGTGCTTCCACGGCGATGGAACGAGTTAAATCACCTTTAGTTACAGCTGTAGCAACTTCCGCGATCGCTCGCAACTGAGTTGTCAGTGTAGCAGCCAGTTCGTTGACATTATCGGTCAAATCTTTCCAAGTTCCAGCCGCCCCAGGTACTCTGGCTTGTCCCCCTAATTTGCCTTCGATTCCCACTTCCCGCGCCACTGTGGTCACCTGATTGGCAAAGGTGGCTAGGGTGTCAATCATTTCATTGATGGTTTCTGCCAAAGTTTCAATTTCGCCTTTAGCGTCTAGCATCAGTTTGCGTTTTAAGTCGCCGTTCGCCACTGCGGTGACAACCCTGGCAATACCCCGCACCTGTGCCGTTAAGTTCCCCGCCATCGAGTTTACGTTGTCGGTTAAATCTTTCCAAGTACCTGCAACGCCTTGCACTTGGGCTTGTCCACCTAATTTGCCTTCGGTTCCCACTTCCCGCGCCACCCGCGTCACTTCCGATGCAAAGGAACTCAATTGATCCACCATTGTATTGGTGGTGTTCTTCAAGTCCAAAATTTCGCCTTTGGCATCCACGGTGATTTTCTTCGAGAGGTCGCCGTTAGCCACAGCTTTGGTAACTTCGGCGATGTTGCGGACTTGTCCGGTGAGGTTCCCCGCCATTGAATTGACGTTGTCCGTTAAATCTTTCCAAGTACCGGCAACTCCCCTGACGTAGGCTTGCACGCCGAGTTTGCCTTCGGTTCCCACCTCCCGCGCCACCCGCGTCACTTCTGAAGCAAAGGAATTGAGTTGATCCACCATTGTATTGATGGTAATCTTCAATTCCAGAATTTCCCCTTTCACATCCACGGTGATTTTCTTGGAAAGGTCGCCGTTGGCTACCGCCGTTGTCACTTCGGCAATGTTCCGCACCTGCGCCGTTAAGCTTCCCGCCATGAAGTTGACGCTGTCGGTTAAATCTTTCCAAGTGCCGGCTACTCCTTTCACCTCGGCTTGTACGCCGAGTTTTCCTTCGGTTCCCACTTCCCTAGCAACTCTGGTAACCTCACTAGCAAAGGAATTCAGTTGATCCACCATTGTGTTAACAGTGTTTTTCAACTCCAAAATTTCACCTTTGACATCAACGGAAATTTTCTTCGAGAGGTCGCCATTTGCCACTGCGGTTGTCACTGCGGCGATGTTTCGCACCTGTGCCGTTAAGCTTCCCGCCATGAAGTTGACGCTGTCGGTTAAGTCTTTCCAAGTGCCAGCCACACCCCGCACGTCTGCTTGCACGCCGAGTTTGCCTTCAGAACCTACTTCCCGTGCTACCCTCGTTACCTCCGAAGCAAAGGAATTGAGTTGATCCACCATAATATTGATGGTGTTTTTCAACTCCAAAATTTCACCTTTGACAGCCACAGTAATTTTCTTGGATAAATCGCCGTTGGCGATGGCAGTGGCAACTTCCGCAATGTTCCGCACTTGGTCGGTTAAGTTTCCGGCCATTAAGTTGACGTTATCTGTTAAGTCTTTCCAAGTGCCAGCCACACCGCGCACTTCAGCTTGCACGCCGAGTTTCCCTTCTGTTCCCACTTCCCTGGCAACCCTGGTTACCTCGCTAGCAAAGGAACTCAGCTGATCCACCATTGTATTGATGGTGTTTTTCAACTCCAAAATTTCACCTTTGACATCCACGGTGATTTTCTTGGAAAGGTCGCCGTTAGCCACCGCCGTAGTGACATCGGCAATGTTCCGCACCTGTGCCGTTAAACTACCCGCCATGAAGTTAACGCTGTCCGTCAAATCCTTCCAAGTGCCAGCCACACCCCGCACATCTGCTTGCACGCCGAGTTTGCCTTCACTACCCACCTCACGGGCTACCCGCGTCACTTCTGATGCAAAGGAACTCAGTTGATCCACCATAATATTGATGGTGTTCTTCAACTCCAGAATTTCCCCTCTGACATCAACGGTGATTTTCTTCGAGAGGTCACCACTGGCGATCGCTGTGGCAACTTCGGCAATATTTCGCACCTGTCCGGTGAGGTTACCCGCCATTAAGTTGACGTTATCTGTTAAGTCTTTCCAAGTGCCAGCCACACCCCGCACTTCAGCTTGCACGCCGAGTTTACCTTCGGTTCCCACTTCCCGCGCCACCCTGGTAACTTCCGAAGCAAAGGAATTGAGTTGATCCACCATTGTATTGATGGTGTTTTTCAACTCCAGAATTTCGCCCTTGACATCAACGGTGATTTTCTTAGAAAGGTCGCCATTAGCCACCGCCGTGGTTACATCGGCAATGTTCCGCACCTGTGCCGTTAAACTACCCGCCATGAAGTTGACGCTGTCCGTCAAGTCCTTCCAAGTCCCCGCTACTCCCCGGACTTCTGCTTGACCGCCGAGTTTGCCTTCTGCGCCCACTTCCCGCGCCACCCTGGTAACCTCGCTAGCAAAGGAATTGAGTTGATCCACCATGATGTTAACGGTGTTTTTCAACTCCAAAATTTCGCCTTTGACGTTAACTGTAATTTTCTTAGACAAGTCGCCATTTGCCACTGCTGTGGTGACTTCGGCAATGTTGCGGACTTGGGCGGTTAAATTCCCCGCCATTAAATTCACGTTGTCGGTTAAGTCTTTCCAAGTGCCCGCCACTCCTTTGACTTCAGCTTGCACCCCCAACTTACCTTCGGTTCCCACTTCCCGCGCCACTCTGGTAACTTCTGATGCAAAGGAATTTAATTGATCCACCATTGTGTTAACGGTGTTTTTCAACTCCAGAATCTCGCCTTTAACATCCACGGTGATTTTTTTGGAGAGGTCACCGTTGGCAATGGCAGTGGCAACTTCCGCAATATTACGTACCTGTCCGGTGAGATTTCCTGCCATTAAGTTCACATTGTCAGTCAAATCCTTCCAAGTGCCAGCCACACCCCGCACTTGGGCTTGGACGCCCAGTTTACCTTCAGTGCCCACCTCGCGAGCAACTCTGGTTACCTCGCTAGCAAAGGAACCAAGACGGTTGACCATTGTGTTGACAATATTGGCAGTTTGGAGAAACTCCCCTTGTAGGGGTCTGCCATCAATTTCTGTAGCGATGGTTTGGGATAAGTCACCATTAGCCACAGCCCGAATCACACGAGTTGTTTCTGCTGTGGGTTGGACTAAATCTGTAATTAAAGTGTTGACAGAATTGACACAATCTGACCAAGAACCGCGAACATCTCCTAAAGAAGCGCGATCGCTAATTTTCCCTTCTTTGCCGACGACATTACCAATTCGCTGTAGCTCCGTCGCCATCCGCTGATTTTGGTCGATTATATCATTGAGGGTATCAGCTATTTTCCCAGCTACACCAGTACGATCTATGGGCATCCGAGCCGAGAAGTCGCCGTGCTTGACAGCTGTCAGCGTTCTGAGTAGCTGATTTAAATCGAGATTATCGCTGTCTGTTGTCAACTGTTCGGTTGCCATAGCCTTATCCTTAAATGTGATTCTTGCAGAATTTGTTTACCTAGTAGTTCGCTTTCGTGACTTGGCTCTTTAAAGGGGAAAGGGGAAAGATTTTAAATCCCTTACCCTTTACCCCTTTCCCTTTCCCCAGCCCGAAAGAAGCGCATTTTTGGGTTGCCAGACCACTAGTGTGCCAAGTTCAAAATGGGCTGTGAGGACTGGGGAAAGCAAAAAGGTGAAAGAGAAAGCTATTAAAAATCTTTCCCCTTTTCCCCTGACCTTTTAGCCGACGAAGAAAACTCGATCTACCACTAGTGACAATGCTTTGAAGTAATGCTTATCAAAATAGACATTAGGGAATAAAAAGTGGATCTAACTAATTAATTTTTATCGATGCCAGTGTAAGCAGTTGATAAAGACCGTTAACTAAGATGCTAGGAAACTCCAAAAAATAAATTATTCCGGTTAAAGGTTGACTGTTAACTGTGAACCGTCAACACTCACCAACAGCAATCCAGTTTGATTCGGAGAACTACTTATAGAGACAAAGTTGGGGGAACAAGAAAGAGTTAAAAAAATAAAAGTGTACCCTAGCTTCACAAAAATCAAATACGAGTCCTATATTAACGTTTATGTATCTGCCATACCACTTAGCTCATCATAGCTATTGAATCTCTGTTATGGATAACTAGCAAAGATTTTTTGTTGGTGGATAGGTGAAGGTAATAAGGACTAAACAGCATAATTTTTCAAGATAATTTGGTATAAGTTAAAATTACTTAATGAATCTTTGTGATTTGTCAATAACTATTTGAAATACTGGAACAGACTTGCAAATCAAAAATATTCTGTTGCTAATGTTAACTGTTGACAGTTGACGGTTCACAGTCAACTACCTCAAGCAAAGTATTTAACTTTTGAAAAATTCCTTACATTTTGAAAAGGCTGATTCTCTGGCTGTACAGACGCGGTTAATTGCGTTTTGATCCTTTAATTTTCATGTACGCAAATAATAGCGATCGCCTGTTTAGCAAAAATGTACTAAATTATCGGCTATCGATGTGTGGCAAAGATTGTGGGCACCAATACAGTTTTAAAAACTAAAGGGGATTACTAGAATTTGCACTCAAATCCTACTTTCGGAATAGTACGTATATAATACTATCGGTATAATATCAACCTTGATAACTTAAAAGTTACGTTAAACCAGTCAAAATAAGAATACATAATCCCTTGTAATTAAAACGAAGCACCCCAAACTATTAAATTTAGTACATAACATGACATCCCGGCGGTCTTCTAAAAAATCTAAATCTGATTCCACCACAGGAAAAAATAGTAATAGGCAAGAACAACCAGACAATCAACAAGAATTATTTCCAATTGTGGCAATGGGAGCTTCTGCGGGGGGATTAGAGGCTTTTACACAATTGCTCAGGCACTTGCCAAATGATACAGGCATGGCGTTTGTGCTGATTCAACACTTAAGCCCCAATCAAAAAAGTTTGTTGAGTGAGATTCTCTCGCGAACAACTGAGATGCCTGTAGATGAAGTGCAGGATGGCATGGTTGTAGAACCGAATCATGTGTACGTGATTCCACCCAATGCCAAGATGACTATTTCTCAGGGAGTACTGAAACTATCGCCACGCCCACAAACCCGCGGTTATTTTATGACAGTGGATGCTTTCTTTATCTCCCTAGCAGAGGAGCGGGGAAGCAAAGCGATCGCAGTGGTACTATCAGGAGGCGATGCAGATGGCGCAAGGGGATTGGAAGTTATCAAGGGAGCTGGCGGCATTACCTTTGCCCAGTGTGAAGACACAGCACAAGTCAGTAGTATGCCTAGCAGTGCCATTGCCTCTGGTTATGTAGACTTTATCTTAACTCCAGAAGCAATTGCTGAAGAACTCACGAAAATTAGTCGTCATCCCTATGTCGTTAATTCTATTCCTATAAAATCTACTGAGGTGTTACCGACGGAAAATACAGATGCTTTGTCTACAATCTTTAGTCTGCTGCGAAGCTGACTTTCTACCATTCGTTTTCGAGCGCTTCCGCCAAGCAGATAGCAGCAAAACTCGTTCCAATTCAGGACTCGGACTAGGACTTTCCATTGTGCGTTATGTGGTAGAACTGCACGGCGGTACCGTTGAAGCTCATAGCCCAGGTGAAGGACAAGGGGCAACATTTATCGTCAAATTGCCACTGCAAAATAATCCCGAAGAAAGTTCGACATCGAACACTGGAGAACTAGTTGCCTCAACACAACAGTTAGTAGCCTTAAATGATGAGATACCATCGCTCGACGGTTTGCGCGTACTTTTGGTGGATGATGAACTATATGTACGGGAGTTATTTACAACACTGCTTGAGGTTTGTGGAGTTGAAGTGACGGCAGTTACATCTGCAAGAGAAGCATTAACAAGGCTAATTGAAAACCCTGGTGGCTATGACCTACTTTTATCTGATATTAGTATGCCAGAGGAAGACGGTTATACACTGATTCGCCAAGTGAGGACATTGAGTGTTGAGTCCGGAGGACAAATTCCAGCCATAGCAATGACCGCCCACGCCAGAGATGACGAGCGTAGAGAGGCTCTGAGTGCTGGTTTCCAAGTACATCTGGCTAAACCTGTTGAGCCAACTCAATTATTACTTATAGTTGCTTCTTTGACTGGACGAATTAGAAGGAATTAGAGAATAGGGAACTCCAAAAAATAAATTATTCTGCTTCAGGTTGTTGATTGTTGACTGTTGATTGTTGATTGTTGAGTGTTAACAACCCCAACACGTAATATTTCATAAATTATTTGGGATTGCTATATATTAGTTGTGATGACTTCTTAACTGAATTAAATTACTAACTAAAATAACTAACTCCTTCAAATCAATTGGTTTGTATATATAGTTTTGAAAATCTGCTAGCAATGCATCGTCATGGTCTTTTTGAACGAATGCTGTGAGAGCGATCGCTGGAATTTCTGGTTGGGTTTGTTGTTTACTGAGTTTTCTAATCTTCTCCAACAGTGAGTAGCCGTCTTCACCTGGTAAACAGATATCACAAATCAAAATATCTGGTTGAAAATGTAACATTGCTTCCAAAGCCTCTGGGGCTGAAGCAGCTACAATAACTTCTGCTCCCTCTAATTTAAACAAGGTTGCGAGTATCTTTCTGGTATCGGCATCGTCATCGACAACGAGTAACCGCAGTTTCTTTAAAGATATTGATTTTTTCGGCATTATTCCAAATACTCAGTAAAACTGACACTTAGTATTAAAATGCACGTATTTGATAGTATGGCGTTGATAATGCGCCTACTAATTTAATCAACTCATGAAAAAGCGATCTCTGCATCTACTTAAGGTAAAAACTTGTTAGATCTTAAGGATTAAGAAGTGCATATAAACGCGATTAATAGCGTCTATTCTAGGAGTGGAAAACAGAGCAGCAAGTAATAATTAATTCAGTCATCAGTCATCAGTCAACAATTAACAGCGATCATACTTCATCAAAGACGACTTTCCTGCTTGTACTGGCGTAATTGCTCTACTATATATATTTGTAACTCTTGCCTTTCTCTGTTGCTGGCATTGCGTTGATAAGTTCTTCGTGTTTCTTGAATAAAACGGCGTTTCTCGCTTTGAGAAGATTTAAGTTTACCTTGCTGTAATTCTTCCCATGTCTTTTCGCCGACACTTTCTCCTAGTTTTACCAATACCTTTGGTAGTAATATTTTTGCCTCTCTTTGAAAATCTTCTTCTGTGTCCAGGGCATTTAAATCTATATTGCTGAAGTCGATATTGATTTGAAACTTACTCATGGCTGATTGATTTTATTTATGATTATTAGCATAATTAGCTTTTGACTGATAACTGTTACTAATATTTTTCACAATTCCCAGAAAATTGCTATAGTATGCTCGCTAGATTTATTTATCAAATATTACTCTGATTCTTTAACTATTCTGAATTCTGAGTTCTGAATTCTGAATTCTGACTAAAATGCTATCTTAAAGGCAAGGTCATTTGCTCAAGTTTTGAGGAAAACGCTATGACTACAACGCTCATAGAGTCTAATTCTATCGAGTCATTGCTAGGTAAAGAGGCAGAAGACCTGCTTACCTACAAAGCAAAGGTTTCTAAGGATTTATTACATTTGCCGGGGCCGGATTTTGTAGATCGAATTTGGATTAACAGCGATCGCAATCCTCAAGTATTGCGTAATCTTCAGCTACTCTATTCTACTGGTCGTTTAGCAAACACAGGCTATCTGTCTATTTTGCCAGTAGACCAAGGTATCGAACATTCCGCAGCTGCGTCTTTTGCACCGAATCCGATTTACTTCGATCCAGAAAATATTGTAAAGTTAGCGATCGCCGCAGAATGCAACGCTGTTGCCACCACTTTGGGAGTATTGGGCATCGTATCGCGAAAATATGCCCATAAAATTCCCTTTATTCTCAAAATCAATCACAACGAATTGCTGACCTTCCCTAATCAATTTGACCAGGTATTGTTTGCTGATGTCGAACAAGCTTGGAATTTAGGAGCAGCCGCCATTGGTGCAACAATTTACTTTGGTTCAGACCAGTCTACCAGGCAAATTCAAGAAATCAGCAAAGCTTTTAAACGCGCCCATGAATTAGGAATGGCGACTATTCTTTGGTGCTATTTGCGGAACAACGCTTTCAAACAAGATAAAGATTATCATCTTGCAGCCGACCTCACCGGACAAGCAAATCATTTGGGTGTAACCATTGAAGCCGACATTATCAAACAAAAGTTACCCGAATGCAACAACGGTTATGGAGCAGTTGCTAAAGCAACTGGTAAGAGTTACGGCAAAACCGACGAACGAGTTTACACAGAATTGACCACCGACCACCCAATTGATTTGACTCGTTACCAAGTACTCAATTGCTACTGTGGACGCGCAGGGCTGATTAACTCTGGTGGCGCAACAGGCAAAAATGACTTAGCCGAAGCAGTCCGCACCGCCGTCATCAACAAACGCGCCGGTGGTTCGGGATTAATTTCTGGACGCAAAACATTCCAACGCCCCTTTGAAGAAGGCGTTAAACTATTTCACGCCATTCAAAATGTTTACTTATCACCAGATGTGACGATAGCCTAAAAACTAGGTTTTAGGAGTGCTGACTGTTGACTGTTAACTGTTGACAGAGAAATTATTATTCAACCCTGCCTATCTCTCCATCTCCCTATGCTCACTCTCTGGGCGTCTAGCAGGGGAGTGGTTTGGGGCGGGGTTCTTTGATGACGAACTTGTACGGGCGAATGGTTATTCGCCCCAAAACGTACATTTGTATCATTTATAGAGTGAAATGGTATGAGCAAAAGAAACCTCCACTCATACTTTTAGCTGCGTCCTCTGCGGTTGAATTTTCCCTTACCCGTGCATCACATCAGTCCTGCCAATCTTTGCACCAGTGTTTTAAATCCCCACATAAATCGC
>Ga0314811_100137_pt1 | contig 12706 bp, 16 predicted proteins | sample STEome_7_FD_202340 | JGI IMG/M metagenome (GOLD analysis project Ga0314811, IMG submission 202340) | Metatranscriptome of soil surface biofilm microbial communities from soil inoculated with nitrogen-fixing consortium DG1, State College... ...
GACTAATAACTAATGACTAAATTAATTACAGGGAAAACTAAACTTTTAGGAGTAATTGGCTATCCGGTGGAACATTCACTGTCGCCGGTGATGCATAATGCAGCAATCGCTAATTTGGGATTAGATTATGTTTATCTACCTTTTTCCATCGCACCAGAAAATTTAGAAATTGCGATCGCAGGTTTCGCCGCTATTGATATAGTGGGCTTTAGTGTGACGATACCCCACAAACAAGCAATTATTCCTCTGTTGTCAGAAATTACTCCCATTGCTCAAACTATTGGAGCAGTAAATACTGTTAGCCGCAAAAATCACAAATGGGTAGGTACAAATACAGATATTGAAGGATTTATTGCGCCTTTGCAGACAACGTATAAGCAAAATTGGAGTCAAAAAGTAGCGGTAATTTTAGGCAATGGTGGTGCAGCTAGGGCAGTTGTGGCAGGTTGTCATCAACTAGGTTTTGCCAAAATCTATGTATTGGGACGCAATGTGCAGAAATTACAAGCATTTTGCGATAGTTGGAGTAATCCAGCTATAGAAGAGAATTTGCAAGTCGGTACATGGGATGAACTAGCAAAATTGATTCCCCAAGCAGATTTACTAGTCAATACAACCCCGATAGGTATGTATCCTCAAGTTGATGAGTCGCCTTTGAGTGCAGAAGAAATAGCACAATTGCCCCAAGGTGCGATCGCCTATGATTTGATATATACTCCTAAACCGACACAATTTCTCAAGCTTGCAGAAAAACAAGGTGCAATTGCCATTGATGGCTTAGAAATGCTAGTCCAACAAGGGGTAGCAGCATTAAAAATCTGGTTGCAGCAGGAAACTATACCTGTAGAAGTCATGCGCCAAGCTTTACAAAATTACCTGGGTTTGGCAAAATGACTGATTCCAAAATTCATGCACCAATTATCTAATGTCTCTGACTTTCAGATGATCCTAAATGATTTTGGTGTTGGGGACATGTCAATACAGTTTAGATTAACCTAAAATCCTCATGTAGAGACGCGATTTATCGCGTCTTCAAAGACCAATTATTTCCACGAACGATCGTTAACCCAAGGGTATTGGTATGTATATTAGTGTTATATTCTTACCCAGCAATAAATAACCATTGTATTGCTTAATTTATCCTTAAATTATGGCAAAAATCCTTTAACTGTGATTTGTATAAATTACATTTAAACTTAAATATTATTTTGTCATAAAAGTTATGACTGTTGTGCGATCGCTTGTTTCCATACTTGTATTATTAGTAGCTTTTACAAGCCTATTTCTTAGTTCTTGGATTATCCTTCCTGCTCCAAATATGTTTTTACTCACTCTAGCTGTGGGAGCGCCAGAAGTCAGTCCTTGGCTATTGTTATTAAATTTGTTGTGTTTATTGCTGTCTTTTTTCTACATCCGTTACCGTCAAATACAGATTTTAATTTTTATTTTCAATATCATTGGATTGCTAATTTGTGGCTCGGTGTTAGTGAAGATTCCACTCACTCAAAAGCAGATGGATCGAGCGATGAAACAAGCATTGGGAGCAGATTATCTAGAAAAAATTCCATTAGAATTAAAAGCCAAAATGCGAACTCATCCCTTTAACTTAGTTAATTCTTTCCGGGGTATTGCATTAGGTAAAACACGTCATCAAAAAGATATTATCTTTGCTAATCCTGCGGGAGTGCCTTTAAAAATGGAAGTTTACCAACCGCAGGAAGTGGGAAAATATCCAGCAGTAATAGTAATTTATGGTGGAGCTTGGCAACGTGGCAATCCCAGCGCCAATAGTGAGTTCAATCAATATATAGCTCAGCAGGGCTATACAGTATTTGCTATCGATTATCGACACGCACCTCAATATCAATTTCCATCTCAGTTGGATGACGTGCGTACAGCCCTCAATTTTATTCGCAAACATGCAGCCGAATACGAAGCCGACCCAGAAAATCTTGTACTTATAGGATATTCTGCCGGGGCACACTTAGCAATGCTAGCAGCTTATCAACCGGATGCACCACCCATCCGTGCTGTGGTCAGCTATTACGGGCCTGTTGACTTAACTGAAGGATACAAATCACCGCCAAGTCCCGATCCTATTGATAGCCGCGCTGTTTTAAAAGCATTTCTCGGTGGTTCGTTAGAAGAATTACCTAATCAATATCAAATTGCTTCACCGATAAATTACTTAAGGCATCCTTTACCACCAACTTTATTAATTTATGGCAGTCGCGACCATGTGGTAAAACCTCAATTTGGCAGACAGATGTACAAAAGTTTACATAGTTCTGGTAACACTGCGGTTTTTCTACAAATTCCTTGGGCAGAACACGCTTTTGATGCTGTTTTTAATGGTGTGAGCAATCAATTAGCCTTGTATCATACTGAAAGGTTTTTGGCTTGGGCATTGCGTGGAAGTGTTGACTGATGACTGATGACTGTTGACTGTTGACTGTTGACTGGGGAATTATATTCTCCCCACCTCCCCATCTCCCCATCTCCCCACCTCCCTTGTCTCCCTTCTCTCCCCCATCTCCCGCTTAGTGAGCGTTCGCGTAGCGTCTCGTAGAGAAGTCGAACCGCCTCTGCCCACTTCTCCTACTTCTGACACCAGCGCCAGTTATAGCGATTCCATTCGTAGATTCCTTGAATTTCATATTCAGCGCCGTTGAGGAAGCGGACAACGCAATTAGTACAGGAGTTATGGCGTACATCGCTAACTTCATTAATTTGAATCACAATGGATGGAAACCACTCTGGTTTACAGGGGCCATCTGCTTGCACCCATTCCCACAATGCATTGCAAATTTCGATGCGATCGCCTACTCTCAACTTTAATACATCTTCTAAATAACAATACTTATCAAAATGGTACGACTCCAGACGGTTGAGCCACTCTAAACCGTAGCGTTGGCGGATAAATTGTACTGTTCCAGAGTCATTATCCAACAGCCAATCATTGAGTAATTGTATTTTCCAAGTACGGTTACGTTGTTCTTGAATCTTCACAAACTCTAAAAAAACTTCTAACTCCTCTGGGGTAAGTTCGTCCAAGGGATTAGCAACATCTGACGGCCCAGAGTGAGAATTTTCCTGAATTTGCTCAACGAATTGCAATAATATCTCTTTCTGCGCGTCAGTGAGAGGACAGCCAACTGCATCACAACTATTAAAGGCTGCTTGCATAGCTGTTTCAATCTCATCTGGTGTCATAAAAATTAATAGCAATCGTGGGTTTATTTACTTAATTATTACAAATGTTAAATTAAAGTTTCTAATCCACTTGTAGTTATCATTATGGTGGACTGTATAGTATAGTGCGAAGACTTCCAAGTAGAAACAGGAAGAAAATGTGAGCAATTCTGAGGATTTTTCTCTCGAAAATCGCCATGACTCAAACTCAGCATCCAACAAAATTCCTGACTTTTGAGGAATTTCTGGTTTATGACGATCGCACTGATACCCGCTACGAATTAGTAGATGGTGAACTAGTACAAATACCAGCAGTTTAACTGTTGACTGTTCACCGTCATGAATCAACCGTAATTCCGTTGTAAGCTGAGGTTATCAGTTACATCACTATTTAATTAAGTTACGGAGTTTTTTATGCGGTTGCGATCGCTCACGGTTGTTTTGATTTCTTGTTTCATCACTCTTCTATCGTGGGTGCTTACTCCCCCCGCTCTAGCGCTGACACAAATTAGACTATTTGATATTTCTTATCAGGATTGTCCCCCGGAACTGGCACAAGGAGCTGTTACTAGTAGCGGTAGTGGTGCTGCTAATTGCTTTATCGTTATTGGCAAAGCAGAAAATGGTACTAAAAAAACTGTTTATGATGCAGATATTTATGGACGCATCTATGATGCTAACAATGACTCAGTAATGCAAAATCGCACCCGTCTTGGTTCGATTGCTGAGATACCACCAGGTGTTAGCGATTTTGAATTGAGAATTTCTGTACCTGCAAATCAGCCTACTCCATTAAAACTCAAGCAGTTTAAGGCAGCGGGATTTAGCGCTCCGGTACGGAAGTAATAGACTTCTAAGAGAAGTCGGGAAAAGGGGAAGGGGAAAGGGGGTGCATGTTTGGTATTTTCCGTTTCCCCAATAAAGATGTATCCCTTTTCCCACAAGAGTGCAAAAAGCAATTTATTGCAAGAGATTTAATGAATAGTGCTAAGTACTGTTAGGGCTTGCAGGACGTTTAGCCACTGCCCAGTCAAATAAATTTTAAGGACTTCCAAAAAATTATTCCATAGAAGACTGTTGAAAGCCACTGAGGGTATGGGGAAACCCCTACATACCCGTCAGTGGCTCAGATTCACAGTTAACAGTCAACAGTGAACAACAGCAATGGAATATTTCTTTACTTGGAAGTCCCTAATTGAACATCAAACAAACGGCAAATTTTCTATTACACAACGTAGGCTAGACGAGTGATAAATCCGCCTACAAATTGTAGAAGTAGAATAGCTAACATTGGTGAAAAATCTATGCCGCCCAGTGGGGGGATAAATGACCGAAACACATTGAGGTAAGGATCGGTTATCTGACTCAAAGCTGCAAATGGTTGGTCATACCAGTTGATTGTCGGGAACCAGGTTAAAAGAACCCGAATCAATAACAAAAAAGTATAAATCTGGGTAAAAGTAGCAAGAGTGGTAATCAGTAATTCCATAGATAGCGTGGTTTCCTACTAAGGTTTCCTACTAAGTTTCAAACGCGGTCTTATTTATTGATTTTAATTTAGTCTATGTCACGGTGTTTGCAGGTTTAGTATTTACCACACTTGGTACTTTTATCATGCTTCCACAAAGTTTAGGAATCTTTAGGAAAAGAGCGATCGCCAACTGTTTGTGGTGAACCGCCATTCACATTTCCTAGCTGCTTTCGCACTTCATCAATTGTGGCATTTAGCTGGGCAATTTTATCTTCTAGCGATCGCCGAGCTACTTCTATGCTAACACTCTCTGTTTCTGAGGCTTTCATTTGACGCCGTTTTGCTGCTATTTTCTTGGCTTCGGCTTGGCTATCTGGTTGTTCTGTTTCTTCCTCTGCTAGCAATTCCGAATCGCGTCGAGAAGCAATCAGCGCGCCAATGACACCACCAAATACGCTACCGACAAATGCCCCTGCTAAAAAACCACTGGCAAAACCATCTCGCTGACTCATATGTTTACCGCCTTCAACAATCTTGCAACTCTTACAGTAGTTATGCCATGAATCTATCCTAGCTGCATACTAACTTAAGTCCCAAAGATGCGATCGCCTGCATCCCCCAATCCCGGTACTATATACCCCTGGCTATTGAGTTTCTCATCAATGGTTGCGGTGTAAACTATTAAACCTGGATAATTAGCACTCAGTTTTTGCAAAGCTGGTGGAGCCGCCACCACACAAACAATCCGCGTTAAACTTGGATCTACACCTCGCTGTGTTAATTCTGCCATTGCTGTCATAATTGAACCTCCCGTTGCCAGCATCGGATCGGTAACTAACACTCGTGTTTGGGGGTGAAATTTTTCTGGTAACTTGTTCAGATAACAATGAGGTTGTAGCGTTTCTTCATCTCGTGCCAATCCGAGATGATAAACCGACGCTAAAGGCAGTAAAGTCTGCGCTCCCTCTAGCAATCCCAGCCCCGCCCGGAGAATTGGTACTACTGCCACTGGTATTTGTGCATCAATCACAGTTGCTGGACAGGCATCCAAGGGAGTCTGCACTGCTGTTTCTTGAGTAGGCAACCAGTCACGTGCAGCTTCATAAGTCAGCCATCTTCCCAACTCAGTCATCGCACTGCGGAATAATACTGAAGGCGTGCCTGCATCACGAGCCACTGCCAGCCAGTGTTGTATTAGGGGATGAGGTGGTACATAAACCCGCAATTGTAGCGTCATAGCCAGAAGTCAGCGCCTTTTGATTGTACATGAACTGAAAAACCATAATACTCTTTCCTGCATCCGACTGACTAGGAGAGGGCAGGGGGTAGGGGCATGGGGCATGGGGCATTGGGCAGGGGAAAAGGTTAAAGGGAAAAGGGAAAAGGAATAAATCTAATCTTTACCCTTACCCCTTTCTCTTTCCCCATGCCTCATGCCTCATACCCTCATCTCCTTGTACTGTTCGATGACGGCTAAAATTTCTTCGTCAGTTTTATTGATAAAAATTTTCATTAGCCATTGACATCAATTCTCAAACAAGGCTATATTGTTATACAGTGTTCTCCTCTCTTTAAGGATCGGCAGACGGGATTAGCCAGCGGCAGCAGGCTTGTCCCTCTTTTTTGTGATTAGGCATCGGTGATGGGAAGATGGGGAAAGAGGAAAATAACAAATGCCCAATGCCCAATGACTAATGACTAAGGACTGATGACAAATGACAATTGATGCGATCGTTATTGGGTCTGGGATTGGTGGTTTAGTAACAGCAACTCAGCTGGCTGCAAAGAAAGCGAAAGTGCTGGTACTGGAACGTTATTTAATCCCTGGTGGTAGCGCTGGTTATTTTGAACGGCAGGGTTATCGATTTGATGTTGGGGCATCAATGATTTTTGGGCTGGGGCAAAGGGGTACTACCAATTTATTGACCCGCGCACTGTCGGCTGTCAATGTTAGTCAAGAAGCGATCGCAGATCCAGTACAAATTCACTATCATCTACCCCAAGGTTTAGACCTGAAGGTAGATCGGGTTTATGAAAAATTTTTGCAAAATCTTACTGCTCATTTTCGCCATGAAGAACGAGGGATTCGTCGCTTTTATGACGAATGCCAAAAAGTATTTAACTGTCTCAATAACATTGATTTGTTGTCGCTGGAGGAACCTCGGTATCTGTTGCAGGTATTTTTCCAGCATCCTTTGGCGTGTCTTGGTTTAGTTAAGTATCTGCCCCAAAATGCCGGGGACATCGCACGACGCTACATTACAGATCCTCAATTATTGAAATTTATCGATATGGAGTGTTATTGCTGGTCGGTGGTTCCAGCAGATATGACACCAATGATTAATGCTGGGATGGTATTTTCAGATCGGCACTATGGCGGAGTCAACTATCCCAAAGGGGGAGTCGGACAAATTGCCCAAAAACTGGTGGAGGGTCTAGAAAAAGCTGGAGGTGAGATTCACTACCAAGCCAGAGTCACAAAAATTCTCATAGAACAGGGACGAGCAGTGGGCGTGCAGTTGGCTAATGGTCAAGTATATCGGGGTAAACGCATAGTCTCTAATGCTACACGCTGGGATACATTTCAACAATTATTACCAGTAGAGCGAATACCTCATAATGAGAAAAAATGGCAACAAAATTATCAAAAATCACCCAGCTTTTTGAGTTTACATATGGGTGTAAAACAATCAGTTTTACCTGAGGGAACCGAGTGTCACCATATTTTGCTGGAAGACTGGGAAAAGATGATGGCGGTGGAAGGAACAATTTTTGTTTCCATTCCCACACTGCTTGACCCAGATTTAGCACCGAGTGGATATCATATCATTCATGCGTTTACGCCTCACTGGATTAATGATTGGCAAGGACTTTCTCAGGATGAATACGAAGCAAAAAAAGAAAAGGCGGCTTGGGCAATTATTGACCGCCTAGAGAAGATTTTTCCCGGCTTAGATGCTGGATTAGATTATTTGGAGGTAGGGACACCCCGCACCCATCGCCGCTTTTTGGGTCGTGAGGATGGCACTTATGGGCCAATTCCCCGACGCAAGTTGCGCGGGTTGTTGAAAATGCCCTTTAATCGCACCGCTATTCCCGGACTTTATTGTGTTGGCGATAGCACCTTTCCCGGTCAAGGATTAAACGCAGTGGCTTTTTCTGGGTTTGCCTGCGCTCACCGCATTGCCGTAGATTTAGGATTGTGAAGGAGGCAGGGGGCAGGGGGCAGGGGGCAGCAGGGGAAAAGGTTAAAGGTTAAAGGGAAAAGGAATAAATTTAATCTTTCCCCTTTCCCCCTTTCCCCCTTCCCCTTTCCCCCTTTCCCTTTCCCCATGCCCTATTTAAAATTCAACAATCACCGGCACGTGGTCGCTGGGTTGGGTCAATTTTCTTGGTGCTGCATCAATGATGCAACTTTTAGCCCGTTCATAGAGTATGGGGGTAAGATAATGATGGTCAATGCGCCAACCTAAGTTGCGACGGAAGGCCGCAGCGCGATAATCCCACCAAGTATAATTTCCGCCTTCGCTAGTAAATTTGCGAAAAGCGTCAGCAAATCCCAGTGTCAAAATATCCTGTAAGGCTTGGCGCTCTGTTTCTGTGGCCATAATATGATTTTCTGTACTCACTTGTTCGTGAATATCCTTTGCTTCTGGTGCAATGTTGAAGTCACCGCACACACAAATATTAGATTGTGACAATAGCAGCAATCGTAAGTATTCACGTAGCACTGTCAGCCAACGCAGTTTATATTCGTATTTTTCGGTTCCTACCGCCGCGCCGTTGGGAACGTATAAGTTCACAATCCGAACACCGTCAATTACGCCTGTAATGACTCGCTTTTGTTCCTCCCATTCCAAGGGTAAATCTTTCAAAATTGTCCTAAAGCCGCTGCTTACGTCTATGAGTGGTTGGCGGCTGATTATCGCTACGCCGTTATAGGATTTTTGTCCTGATAGATAAAGGTGATAGCCCATTTCCTCAAAAGGCGATCGCGGAAATTCGGCATCTATAACTTTGGTTTCTTGCAAGCACAGAACATCAACGGGATTATGAGTTAACCAATCAGTAACCTGTTCGAGACGAATGCGAATTGAGTTGACGTTCCAAGTAGCGATTTTCATGAGTTGGCTATCAAAACTTTTGTAAATTACTAATTACAAATTATGTAATTTTTCTTAAATTATTTAATATTTATAATTTACATGCTATCTGTTCATTGCTTTTAAATTCAGTTGTAATAATTTGATCCCGTTTAATAATTTAGTATTTTGAGCTACAAAATATTCACTTTTGTAAGTTCTGCTACAAAATATTCTACTAGATTATGATCCCGAAGACAGATGCAATCAGTAATTGATTAGTTATAGGTTATAAATGTGGCTCAAAGCTGAGTTTTGCCTACGTTTTAGAGATTTGCTTGGTGAAAAATTTACGGTAGGGTTAACCGAATATTGTGTTTTTGGTAGCCTGTTAGGTTAATTTAAATTTCAAAAAAGTAAGTACAAATGCTTTGTTCTCATAAAATAATGAGGTAGCTCATTATGGTGGGGACAAATTTATGGACTGAACCAAAACAACTTATGAAAATCGCTCAAGTTGCGCCCTTATGGGAAAGGGTTCCACCTCCTAGTTATGGAGGAATAGAACTGGTAGTGAGTCGCTTGACTGATGAACTTGTTCGTCGCGGTCATCAGGTAACTTTATTTGCCTCCGGCGATTCTGAAACGATTGCTCAATTAGAAGCAGTTTATCCTCGTGCATTACGCTTAGACCCAAATGTCAAAGAGTATATAGTGTACGAAATGCTGGAAGTGAGTCAAGTTTATCAACGTGCTGCCGAGTTCGATATTATCCATTCTCATGTAGGGATTTCAGCATTACCTTTGGCGAGTTTGATAACAACAACTTCTACAGTGCATACTCTACACAATAATTTTACAAAGGATAACCGTAAAGCATTTAGCTACCACCAAAAGCAACCATACGTCAGCATTAGTAACTCCCAGCGTCAAATCGACCTTAATTATATTGCCACGGTTTATAACGGAATTGAACTAACAGATTATCCATTTGTAGCCCAACCGTCAGAGCCTCAATATTTGGCATTTTTAGGTCGTTTTTCGCCAGATAAAGGGCCACAACATGCCATCGCCATTGCTAAACAAACTGGTTGGCGTTTAAAGATGGCTGGAAAAGTTGACTTAGGAGATACTAAGTTTTTTGAACAAGAAATTGCCCCCTATATTGATGGTCAGCAAATTGAATATCTAGGTGAAATCAACCACACCGAAAAAACTGAACTTCTGGGTAATGCTGCCATAACTCTTTTCCCCATCGCTTGGCAAGAACCTTTTGGCTTAGTAATGATCGAATCAATGGCAACTGGTACGCCAGTAATTGCCATGAATTTAGGCTCCGTATCTGAAGTGATTGCTCACGGGAAAACAGGTTTTATCTGCCAAAACTATACCCAAATGGCGGCAATGATTCCATTAGCTTTGAAACTCAATCGTCAAACCTGTCGAAAATATGTAGAAGACAATTTTAGTGTTAGCCAAATGGTTAACGGATATGAAGCTGTTTACGGAGAAATTATTAAAGACCGCATAGAATCGAATGGCCGCATTCACGCCGGGAACATCCGCTTTTAATCAACTGCTTTTTTTTTGCTTAGCTTAAACAACAACTTTTATTTTAAGGAGGACATTGGTATGAGTACGAGAGCCAACACTTGCCCATGCTGCGGTGGTTCCCTCCTGCGTCATATCCGTCATGGCGAATTATATTGGTTTTGCCTGTCGTGCCGACAAGAAGTACCCCTGTTAACTGTTGCTCGTTTGTCGAATGTGGAAAACCGAAATACTGGAGTCCTTCCTCAAACAGCTGCGAATTCCTAATTTTTCAGCCTTTTAGTTTGATAAAAACTTACTAAAAAATCAAAATCAAATTTTAGTTTAGACCTAAGAATTCAGAATCCAGAATCCAGAATTCAGAATTGAGAACACTTTGAGACTCAAGCTTAATAATTTCAATAAAATTAACAAGCTATGAAAACCTTGTTTTTACAATCATTGTGAATTTTGAGTCCTGACTGCTGAATTTTGATAAGTAGCTCAACCTAAAAAAACGTCATACGTAGATGTCAATAAATGTAGTGGACTAACACAGCTAAAATAGTGCATTAGTAAACTCTTGTGGGGTGGGCATCCTGCCCGCCCGGACAGGTGAGGACACCCATCCCACAATAAAATTTATTGCAACATTTAAGGCTTGCCACGCTACTAGCATTGTTTTATGTCTAATTAAGTTGACCTACTTATTTAGACCTATCAAATAGGTTCAACTGGTAAAATCAGTTGGAGTTAATTGATAGGTTGAAAATTTTGTTAGCAGCTTTACTTTATGGGCAAAAAAATTTACGCCTAGAGGAAGTTGCTGACCCCACTCCTGGGGTTGGCGAAGTTGTCATCCAAGTGGGAACCGCAACAACTTGCGGTACTGATTTGAAAGTTTGGCGGCGTGGCGGTCATGCCAAAATGTTGACACCGCCGACGCTGTTTGGGCATGAAGCGGCTGGGGAAATTGTAGCCTTGGGAGCAGGTGTTACGGGTTGGCAAATAGGCGATCGCGTTGTTGCTAATAATTCCGCCCCATGCATGGATTGTTTTTTTTTGTCAACGACAAGAGTATTCATTGTGCCCAAATTTAACCTGGAATAACGGCACTTTTGCCCAATATCTGAAAATTCCTGCACCGATAGTGCAGCATAATTTATTGCAGATTCCTGATGATTTGCCTTGGGAATTAGCAGCCATGACGGAACCCCTAGCTTGCGTGTTGCACGGTGTAGCGCGTTCTCATATCCAACCCCAAGATAAAGTAGTCGTTTTGGGAGATGGGGCCATCGGGTTGATGTTTGTAGCGGCTTTAGCGGATACTGCGGAAGTATTGCTGTGGGGGGGTAATGACCACAGGTTAGAAATTGGTAAAAAATTGGGTGCAGCCCAGACCTTTAATTATCATCAAATTTTGGATATTCCTGGTGTAGTGAAAGAACTTACCAAAGGATGGGGTGCAGATGTAGTGATTGAAGCTACTGGAGTGCCTAGTGTTTGGGAAACTGCGATCGCTTGCGCCCGTCCTGGTGCAACCGTGAACTTATTCGGCGGTTGTCCACGCGATACCAGCATTAGTGTAAATACAGAACAGCTACACTACAGCGAACTAACCCTAAAAGGCGTGTTTCATAATACACCGAAGTATGTGCGCTCGGCTTTATCACTAATAGCCAGTCGAAAAATTCCCTTGGAATTACTTATTAGCGAACAACGACCATTAAAGGATTTAGAACAAGTGTTTTATGACATGAAAGCGCGTCGAGTAATTAAAGTAGCAATGATTCCTTAGTTTTTTGCAGGGTATAGCAAATGGTCGGGGTCTAGCCAAACAATGTAGAAAATCTCGTTAATAAATAACTCTGGAAACGGCAAAAATTTTTTCCAAATTTTGTGAGAATTCTTGAAACTCAATTCCCGATGTAAATTGCTCAATGGCGGTAACTGCATCCAAAATATCCTGCAAGTAGTCTTCGATTTGACGTTTGGTCACAGATAGACAACCTCTTTCAAAATCCGTTCTCCAATAGAGGCTTCAAACCACTCTTATGCACTAAATCAACTTTTACCCCTAAGTTGTCACTGAGATAATTCTCTAAATTGACAAACTTCAACAAACTCGGTATTTCACAAAACTCCACCAGCAAATCGATATCACTGGTTGCTGTCTGTTCTTTTCTGACATAAGAACCGAAAATTCCTAACTCTTTTACCTTGTAATGTTCCTGCAAAATAGACTTGTGTTGCACAAGCCATTGACTAATTTCTTCGAGAGTCTTCATACTGCAATGTGTTGTTAACTTGTATAGTCTTTGCCATCGCAAAGTGCATTCTTAAAGATTGTATCGGGATTTGACTATTTCTGTAAAAGTTGCTAGCAAAACTTGAATTATTTGTTCTTGCTCTGGGCTAAATATAATCCTCA
>Ga0314811_100138_pt1 | contig 12688 bp, 10 predicted proteins | sample STEome_7_FD_202340 | JGI IMG/M metagenome (GOLD analysis project Ga0314811, IMG submission 202340) | Metatranscriptome of soil surface biofilm microbial communities from soil inoculated with nitrogen-fixing consortium DG1, State College... ...
AAGAGCGCCAAGAATAGAGAGTTACTCATTTAGTGCAGCTTTACATTAAATTGGTATTGTAAAACTTCACTGATTTTCTAGTCAAATATGGTCAAGAATAGTCACCTATTTATTATTAGCCTCATGATAAAATTAAGCAATAGGGAGAGAATTTGATCATGAGGCAAGTTGAGAAGCATATTATAAAAAAGGGTCATGAGTGGTTTGATTACTGCACTGAAATAACCACAACATCCCGCAAGCTTTACAATAGATCTCAATTTACTCAACGCCAAGCTTTCTTCTACGGGTGGCAAACACAATCTCAAGGTCAGCTAGACTCAGTATTTAAACAAGACGAGAATTACAAAGCACTTCCTGCGAAAGTAGCGCAACTCGTATTAAAACAGAATGCCGATGCTTGGACTGCTTACTACAAAGCACTGAAAGAATATAAATTAGAGTCAACTAAATTCACGGGTAAACCAAAACCGCCAGGGTATGTTGATGAAAAGAACTTAGTCAAATTTAATAATCAAGCAGTAGGGAAGGCCCAGTTCAACAAAGGTTGGGTTGTACCTTCAATGTCGCCAATTAGGATTCCGGTGAAACCAGGGCTATTATTTAATGATTTGTGCGAGGTTCGCATTATCCCAAAAACTGGATGCTATGTGATTGAGGTGGTTTATGAAATTGTCGAAAATAGTCAGTTTTTCTGTAGCCTGAATCCGCAACTAGCAGCCTCTTTCGATATTGGGTTAGATAACTTAGCGACAATTGTATTTAATGACCCAACAATTCAACCAATTGCCATAAATGGTAAACCTTTGAAATCAATCAACCAGTTCTACAACAAACAAGTTGCTAAGTATAGAGGGTTGATTAAAGTTGGTACATCACAGCGAATCCAAAATATTGTTCGCAACCGGAATAACTTTGTAGATTCATACCTCCATCAATCTACAAAAATGATTGTGGATGAATGTCTGCGCCTGGGTGTAACTCACGTATCTATAGGAAAAAACGAGCAATGGAAAACACATCTTAATTTGGGTAAGCGTACAAACCAGAACTTTACCCAGATACCCCATGCTCGGTTTATCGAGATGCTGACTTATAAATTACATAGAGTCGGCATCACCGTTGTGGTGAACGAAGAATCCTACACTAGTCGCGCTTCGTTTATTGATTGGGATAATATCCCAACTTATCAACCCAACACTCACCTGAAACACACATTCTCTGGCAAGCGTGTGGCGAGGGCATGGTATGTCAGCAAGCACGGTTTTAAAATTCATGCCGACGTGAACGCTGCGTTTAACATCGGCAGAAAATGTAATCCCAAAGGGTTTGACTCTCTTGTGTCTATTCTAAGGGATAGGGGGTGTCTGGTAGTACATCCAAGGCGCATAACTCCACTGTTCTGGCGTGTTTGCGCTAAAAGTGCTGTTGCTTAAAGCCAAATTTCCTACGTCTGTCTATGTTTGACTATGGATTTTGGAACTATTACCAAACTTTACTCATATTTAAGATAAAACCAGGCAGTATTGGGTCGCCACTAACACTAGCAGGATTATTCAAACATTCCTCTGATAATCCAGGGCGATAAATATAAACTTTCCGTTGCTTACGGTCAATCAACCAGCCTAACTGTATTCCCGGCTCATTCATGTATTCCTCCATTTTTTCCTTCAAAGTTTGGAGGTTGTCGCTGGGAGATTTGAGTTCAACTACAAAATCTGGACAAATGGGGGCAAATTTTTGCTGTTGTTCTGGAGACAGAGAATTCCATCGTTCTAGTTTAATCCAGGAAGCATCTGGAGAGCGTTCTGCACCTGTTGAGAGCTTAAATCCAGTACTAGAGCTAAAAGTTATACCTGTGCCATCCTGCTCTGACCATACCCATAGCTGCCCAAAAATGTTACCTTCTCTATTTCCTGTCTCTGAACCAGTAGGAGGCATAATTACCAATTCTCCAAACTTATTGCGCTCAATGCGTAAATCGCGATTTACTTGACAGAACTCAAAAAATTGTTCGTCTGTCATTTGCATTGATGGCGGAATTTGCAAAACCAAAGGGGATGAAAACATGAGAATTTCCTCCAGGTTACGATGCCTAGCCCACTGACTTTATTTTCACCCAAAAACAAGAACAGTTCCGTGCTGGGGTTGCCCCCGCCCTCAATACGTTTCGGATAAGCAGTATGAACTTCCCTTGTGGTCTGGGAAAAGGTTAAGGGGTAAATGGTAAAGGATAGACTTCTAAGAGAAGTCGGGAAAAGGGGAAGGGGGCCCCTGAAGGGGATAAGGGGCAGGGGAAAGGGGGTGCATGTTTGGTATTTTCCCTTTCCCCAATAAAGATGTATCCCTTTGACCACAAGAGTGCAAAAAGCACTCTTGTGCAAGAGGTCTGATGTATTTGAAACCTTTCCCCTTTTCCCTTTCCCCTTTAACCAAACCGTATTGCCCCCGCCCTTGCAAACTGTCCCTTGCAAAGATAAAGGCAGCCGCATAGGCCGGTTTTCCGACTTTAGCGGACTGCCTGCCGCCAAGATGTAGCTTGGCGGCTTTGCGTCTAATGCAGGAAATCATTTTCAGATTTACTTATTAGGCTGAGGAGTTAAGCGCAGATAAGGTTTAACTTCCTGATAGCCTTTGGGGAATTTCTCTTTGAGGACTTCTGGATCTTTGAGTGAGGGGACAATTACGACATCCTCTCCATCTTTCCAGTCAGCTGGGGTCGCCACACTGTACTTGTCAGTCAATTGTAGAGAATCGATAACCCGCAAAAGTTCATCAAAGTTGCGTCCCGTGCTGGGGGGATATGTGAAACTCAGACGGAGTTTTTTGTTGGGGTCAATTACAAAAACCGATCGCACCGTTACAGCTGCATTGGCATTGGGGTGGATCATATCATAAAGGTCAGAAACCTGGCGATCGGCATCTGCCAAAATTGGGTAGTTAAGAGTCGTGCTTTGAGTTTCTTCGATATCTCCTATCCAGCCGTTATGTGATTCAACATTATCAACACTAAGTGCGATCGCTTTCACATTGCGCTTGTCAAATTCTGGTTTGAGCTTAGCAACTGTGCCCAGTTCCGTTGTACAAACAGGTGTAAAATCAGCAGGGTGAGAGAACAGCACAACCCAGCTGTCACCTGCCCATTCGTAAAAATCGATATCGCCGTGTGTTGAGGCTTGTTTAAAGTTGGGTACTGTATCACCTAAGTGGAGAGCCATGTGAGATTCCCTGTAGCTAGAGAAATATACGTGTTCTACTTTGTCATCATGACACAAAACCCCTATTCCCCAATCGGGCTTTAGCGGTTTTAAACAAAATTTTAGGTTGTCAAGACTTTCGTATACGGCATTGGGCATTGGGCATGGGGCATTGGGCATTGGGCATTGGGCATTGGGCATGGGGCATTGGGCATGGGGCAGAGGGGAAGATTTTCTCCCCTGCTACCCATCTCCCCTACTCCCCATCCCCCCAACTCCCCATCTCCCCTACTCCCCATCTCCCTCATCTCCCGTTTGTTGAGCGTTCGCGTAGCGTCTCGTAGAGAAGTCGAACCACATCTCCCTATCTCTGTACACCCCACTCCCTTGTACTAGCGATGATTGTACTTTTTTTGACTGTCGGTGTTACCCTCAGCACAATTGCAAGCTTTGTTTTTGGAATTCCTTGGTTAATGCCGATTTTGGGTGCTGCTGTACCTTATCCTATTTTCTTTTTACAAGTGCGTCGTCAACAATATAAAAGTGCTTTTTGGTGGATGTTACTGTGGGGAGTGTTGCAAAGTATTGGTGTAATTGTAGCAACAGCGATGTCTACGACGGGCTACGCCTACGCCCCACAAACAGCAGCAAAAGTTATTCTTCGTGGAGAATCATACACTGCGGAAATGTTCCACTGGATTCGCACAGGAGAAGGTATGGAAGGAACACTTCGTTTGTTTTTACCAAACCATTTATTGCACTATGGGATTTTTTGCATTCTCTGTATTGTCACCATCAGTAGCGCCGCATTAATCTTTGGCACTTGGATGCTAAATTATATGAATTTTTATGTTGCACAGTTGATAAAAGTCAGCGCTAAACCTTGGTTGGCAGCTATTTTAGGATGGTATCCTTGGTCACTGGTGCGGGTAATTGGCTTTATTGCAACTGGGGTAGCTTTAGCTGCATTAGGATTAAATTTATTCACTCGTATGAGGGGCGAAGTTCCTAAATTTGCCTTTCCTAAAACTTATATGTTAATTGGAATTACTTTTGTGATTGCAGATATTATCATCAAAGGAGTTCTAGCGCCCATTTGGTAAAAATTACTGTTGTCTGCGTTGGGTTAAATTAATTACATAGATATCTTCAAAAATGAATGTAGAGACGTAGCAGGACTACCTCTCTGGATAACGTATATTTAATTTGTGGAGATGTCTATTGATTTGCCAAAATTTTCTCATAGGCTTGGATTGTTTGCTTAGCGATCGCATCCCAGCTAAAATTGACATCAGCATATTTGTGAGCATTTAATCCCCGTCGTTGGCGTTCTGCGGGATTGTCCAAAGCTGCTTTTACTAAATTTACCAACGCTTCCACATCTGTTGTACTTACCCAACCTGATTGACTATCAAGTATTTGTTGGTAAATATGCACTTGGTCAGAAATCACTACGGGTATTCCTGCTAGCATTGCTTCAGCGACAGCAATACCAAAATTTTCATAGTAAGAAGGTAAGACGAATAAATCAGCAGCTTGTAGTAAACTAGCTTTTAATTCACCAGTCACAAAACCAGTGATTGTAGTGTGCGATCGCAATGGTGAATTTTGAATTTGGGATTTTATCTTTTGCTCGTAATCTGGATCTTGAGGATTTGTACCAGCTAAAATAAAATGAAACTTATAACCAATTTCTAGCAATTTTTCTAGGGCTGGAATTAATAAATCTAACCCTTTTTTTGGGTCGATTCTTGACATAAATAATACCAACGGAATATCGTCAGCAATATTAAATTGCTGACGCGTGATATTTCTCTTTTCTTTTTTTGTTACTCCCTCTTGTTTCACACCCAAGGGAATTACCAAATCTGGTGTGAAAACTCCAAACCGTTCTGATATTTTAGCTTCTTGTTCGCTAGTAAAATGAATTGCTGCCGCACCAGCTAAATTTTGACGTTCTATAATTGCTGTATAAATCTGCTTTAATTGCTTTTTTTTACGTAAATCAGCCGGATCGAGAGTACCCAAAGGGCGCAAAATATAAGGTAGCCTTTGTTGACGACATACAATAGCAGCAGCACTACTTATAGGGGAAAATAAAGCATGAATATGTGCAATGTCAAACTCCTGAGCGTGACGTTTTAGCCACTTTAATAAATCGAGAGAAAATTTATAACGACGAAATGGCGCACAACGAAAATAAATGATTTCATAACCATCTTGTTTAATTGGGCGATTTAAAGGAACATCCAGAGGTATTTGACCAGTATCGCCATTACTATCAGTTGTGAGAATTGTAACTTCTACTCCCTCTTTTACCAATGCTGGAGCTAATCCCAGTACCATTTGACTAGGGCCACCATAAATCAGAGAAATTGAGGGAACAATTTGTAAAATCTTCATTTTTTTGTTATTAGTCATTAGTCAAAAATAATGCCCCATGCTCTATGCCCCATGCCCCATGCACAACTCTTGATAAAACTCTAATTGCTGTTTAGCCAAAGCTTTATTTGTGTATTTAATCATTGCTTTTTGATAACTCATTTCCCCAAGACTATGAGCAAAATATGGTTTATCCATTAATTCAAGTAAGCAATTAGCAAGCGCTTGGAAATCACCTTCAGGAAAAATTAAACCAGCATCACCAATTACATGGGGAATTTCACCAGAATCAGAACCAATTACGGGCACTTGACAAGCCATTGCTTCAATTAATACATGACCAAATTGCTCTTTCCATCCAGCAGAAGTTAAGGTTTTAAATTTGTAAGTAGTTTCTGAAGGCAGTACCAAAGTACTCATTAAATTAATATAGTTAGCCACCTCATGATGAGGAACGCTTTCTACTAAAATTAATCTGTCTTGAATATTGTTTTCTACTGCCACTTTGATTAATTCATCTTTTAATTCTCCCCGTCCCAATAACAGGAATTTCCAGGATTTATTTTTTAAACTTATCAACGCTTGCAATAAGGTTAATAAACCCTTTTCTTGAACAAAACGCCCTACAAAACCTACTATAAAATCTTCTTTATCGATACCTAAACTAGCTGCTAATTCTGGTTGTTTTTTAGGAGTAAATAAACTTTCATCTACACCCAATTGCGGCATTACTTTAATTGGGCCTTGATATCCCCGTTGCCTCAGAATTTCCGCTCCATCTTGATTACCAGAAATAATTCCGTGGCTTTGATTTAGGTTATATTTTTCTAATAAAGCAATCGGTAATTTTAATTTATATGGTAGATTCCACCAGGTAAAAAATACATTTTTGGCTTTGAGTCCTAATAGCTTATTTAAAGTAATCATCTGAGTATAAGCTAGTCCTCTAGACCCTTGTTCTACTTGAATAATTTGGGGGCGAAATTGTTTGAATAAAGATATTAAATCCGCTCCAAAAGTCAAAAGTCCCTGATGATTTTGACTAAAGTTAGAAACCGGAACTACCTTAAATGAACCTTCATCGCAATATTCAGTTTCAATGATTTTATTTTGTACACCACCAGGATTCCAGCGCTTGGGAACTACAACTGTAACTTCAATATCAGGTTGAAGCTGAGATAAAGCGCGTAATTTTTCACAGTTAAGGTCTACAATATAAGTATGACTAGCAACTAAAATTTTCATTTTTATTTGTAATTGATGATTTTTGATTCAGCAACTCCCAACTCTTAACTCCCAACCCCCAACTCCTAACTCCCAACTCCTAACTCCCAACTCTTAACCCCTAACCCCTAACTCAATTTCTCGATCCAAACGAGTGTAAATTTGACCATCATTCCATACTGATTGGATGATAGTACCCAAGGCTTTGAAAAAACCCAAAGTGTAAAAAATACCGCGAGTGATAATTTTGATGGGGGAACCGCTTTTATGACAAGGTGGGCGTCCCAGTACGTGACAATCGAATAAACGTGCGTATAAACGTAAAGCTTGAGTAGCTGTGAGGTTTTTCAGCCCCATCAAAAAATGATTGTGGTAAAAGGTGAGTTGATATTTGAGCGATCGCATACTAATATCGTGACAACCACCAGTCTCTTCACCTAAATGCACCAAATGGGCTTCTGGGTCGTACCAAATCTTATATCCCGTCTTGCGTACCCGCAAACAAAAATCTGATTCTTCCCGCACTGCACTACCGCGAAACCTCTCATCAAAACTCAGTCCGTGCTTAGTAAAAATTTCGCGACGAAAGGACATATTGCAACCCCTTGCTGTGAGTACTTGCTGGGGTTTTGTCGTATGTACCAAATCAATATGATACCAAGCTATTCCTGGATCCATTGCTTCGGGAGGCAAATATTCAATCTCTAAATCTCCTCCAGAATCACCCAGTTTCATTCTGTCAAATACTCGCCCAGCAACAGCCCCCACCTCTGGGTTTTGCAAATAATTTTTTGCATGGGCTGATAACAATCCAGGCGTTAACTGGACATCATCATCAATAAATAATATTATTTCACCAGCTGAGCGCCGTACAGCATAATTCCGCGCCCCTGGTAAACTTGCCCAATCTAACCGCAACCATTTAATTTTACCTGCTGCCGCCATTTCCTCTAGGTAGGCTTGAATTGCTGGTTGGTGTTTTGCGGTTTGATCTACCACTAAAACTTCAAAATTCGGATAGTCCTGTTTTAGGACATCTACAATACTATCCCGTAGCGGTTCCTCTCGACCGTATGTCGGAATAACCACTGTAATTAAAGGCAAATTATTCATAATTTTAGTTATTAGTCATTGGTCATTAGTCATTGGTCATTAGTCATTGGTCATTAGTCATTGGTCATTAGTCATATCATGTCCGCCTAATTACCCATAATAAAAACCTCTCCGCGTCCCCGTGTCTCCGTGTCTTTGCGTCTCCTTGTCTCCCTCATCTCATTTATCTCGCTGCTGCTGCATATAAATTATCAAATAACTCATTTTGCTTTTCAGAGTTATGTAAAATTTGTGCTTGAGCTAATGCACCCGCACTTAAAAATTCATAATGTTCTCGTTTGTCGCTTCTATCAAGAAATTGTTTGACTTGTTGTAATGCTTGTTCTGCTAAATAGTCATAGGTACTATTGAGAACTTCCCAATATTCATCAGTTTTAGTTTTTTCTCCGTGAACCCAATTTGCCCAATGTCTAATGTCGTTAATTGGTAATTCTAAAATATAACCATTTTCTTCATGACGAATAAATTCGGGCAAAGCACACACATTTGTTGTAATAGCTGGAGTTGCAACGGAAAATCCTTCTATGATACTAAAGCCATAAGTATCATGTAATGTAGGCATTAATTGAAAATGGCTTTGGGATAGTAATTCAATTACTTTGTCGTTAGGAATATTTTGATGAAAAACAACGTTATTTAAATCTAATAACTTCAAATCTTCTAGATATTTTTTCTTATCTGGGAAATCTGTCGGTACTCCTGAACCATGTTCTAATCCCGATATTATATGGATGATGAGAGGTAAACCTAATTGTTCAGCTTTCTTTGCTAGCCTTAAAGCAATAATTCCACCTTTTCTAGCAATGTGATTTCCTACAAAAACAAGTTGTAATTTTTGGTCTGATTGATAAGTTTTAGCACTGTTAACTCTGGTACGAAAGTTTGGATGAATTACATCTAATTTTTGATTTAACTTTGCTTCTATTTTCCAACCTTCAATTCGCTTAATAAATCTCATTTTAGCATAGTCTGAAATTGCTATTAATTTTTGGCAATTATCTAGTGCTAAACGATTGTTTAATAATTCGTAAATTACTGCTTCACGTTTATTTTGAGGATTTCTATACAAAACTCTATGGTCTTCAAATGTGACAAACCAAGGTTTATGTGTATGTAAAACTCTATTAAAAGAATGAACAACCTGACATTTTTCCCCCACAGGTTGCCAAGGGAAAAAACTTCCTAAAGGGTACCAAAGTTTTTCTATAGGATATCTGCCTGTGGGAAAAGATTTGGCATGAATTAGTTTATGCCTAGAATTACGTGGAAGGTTAGGAATTCTAATGTGCTTATTACCGCATATGATAACTTTTACCATTGTTCTCTGATTTAAATTGTTTTTATGGGTTTTCTCTTGTTTTTTGGGTTCGGGTCAGCATCTTCTTTTTCTTGTTTTTCCAGTTCTGGCAATTTAAAAAGAACTCCCGCAAAAAACCAATAATACACAGCAACCGGATCTACATCCAAGGGATAGTAGTAGGTGTTGTAACTAATAAACAATATAAACACCCATAAAGCTGCTCCGTAACTGCGGAAATTACGGTTTTTTATCGAACGATAGGTTTTGAATGCAATAATTGTTAAAGACGTGACTAAAGCTAAAAATGCTAGTACTCCAACAATTCCAATTTCATAAAGTACTTTGGGGTAATAAGTTTCTACCAATTTAGTTTCACCCATTGTACGGGCTGAATTAGTAGCTCGACCCAAGCCACTACCTAAAGGGCCGTCTACGTTTTTCCAGTTTTCTTCAAATTGCTGGACAATAAAATCTTGGGGTGGTGAAGCTTCCCAACGACTGGTAAAACTCGCAGTTCTCTCTTGGACGACAGCAGGGTTAGTTACCATTGCTATTCCCAAAATAAAAGCCAGTCCTATTCCTATGGGGATAAACCGTTTGAGGTTGCCTATTTGACCAGTGAGTAATAGCAAAATTCCAAAGCAGGTTGGTACTAAAGCTAAAGCAATTCTCTGTCCAGAAATTACAGCATTAATAAATACTGAACCTAAAGCACCTAAACTAACTAATCGCCATATTATTGAGGGGTCAGTAAAGCCAGTAGCAAAGGTAAAAAAGGTACTGGAAATTAAAAACCATGCCCACTGCCAAGGGGCTACAAATGTCCCTGGAAGACGAATAACTCCTTCTTCTGGACTATATAAAAGTGCTCCACCAAAATAACACCGGGCTTCTAATGATGTGACAAATAGGGCATTACCTTCAAGACCTCTAGTGCCTTTACATATACCAGTTAATAATAATAAATATTGAATGAATCCCAGCACACAACAAATGAGTATCAGGGAAACTTGCAGGCGTGATAACAATAGAAAATCTCGTTTATCCCGAATTAAATAATAAGCACAAGCAATCAAAGGCACATAGCCTAAAAGTACTTTTAGCCCCAAAATTCCCATACCTATAGGGAATTCTTTGGGTGCTTTTTGTAAAAGTCCGACGCTAGGGGGGTTAAACTGTTGTCCGCCATTGACAAATAACAGTGTTAAGACACAGCAACCTAAAGCAATATAAAGTGGAGTTTTAATTCCTGGGGGAATAATTATTGGTAGCCCTTGTTTGCGGCAAGTCTGCCAAAGTCCAATCAAGGCTGGAACGTAAAAAGCATCTTTAGCTAATTGTAGTACCGGACTATTGCCCAAGTAGTAAGTGATAGTACCGCCAGCAGGTACGTAAATAATGAAGGCGTATAGGGCTTGGCGGGGATATTTATAAGAAAGGGACATGACAATTATCCCCAAGACACCAGGAACTGCTGCTTTAATTCCAGCTACGAAAAAAAGTACGATACCTAAGAAGACACCGCCAAAGGTGGCGGTGGTAAGCAGGCTGGTGAGTTCTTTGCGCGCTTGGGCTGCTTTGCGCTTTTGGGCTAACTGTTCTTTGAGGCTAAGGGTAGGAGCTTCTGGCTTTTTTGAGCCTTTGGATTTCTTTTTCTTGGGTTTTGCCATTTGAGAGGGTTGGGGACTAGGGAAGCCGGGGAAGCAGGGGAGGCAGGGGAAAAGGTTAAAGGGAAAAGGTTAAAGGGGAAAGGAATAAATTTAATCTTTCCCCTTTTCCCCTTACCCTTTTCCCCTTACCCTTTTCCCCATGCCCTACTTAGTTTATGCTATGTATTGCTGAACTTTTGAAACTAGTTCATTTGTCCAGTGGTTGGCAAGTTCGGCGTTGGCGGCTTCTACCATAACTCTGATTACTGGTTCTGTACCAGAGGCGCGGACTAGAATTCTACCAGAATCACCCATTGCAGATTCGGCAAGAGCGATGGCTTTTTGTAGAGGTTGGCAATCTTTCCATCCTAAACGGCGATCGCGGTCTATAACTCTCACGTTCCGCAATAATTGAGGATAGGTCTGGAAACTTTGCTCTACTAATTCTGCTAGGGAAACACCTGTTTGTTTTACTAAAGCTGCTATATGTAAAGCTGTTAATAAGCCATCCCCAGTTACGGCATAATGACGGCAAAGGATGTGACCTGATTGTTCCCCACCTAGCATTCCCCCTGTTCGCAGCATTTCGGCTTGCACATATTGGTCGCCCACTGCGGTACGAATTAAGTTACCACCAATTTCTTGCCAAGCTTTCTCAAAGCCCAAGTTCGCCATGACTGTAGACACAATCAAGTTGTCTGGGAGTTGTTGCTTTTGTTGGAGGTGGCGTCCCCAAAGGTAGAGAATGTAATCGCCGTTGACTTGTCTGCCAGTATTATCTACTGCTAAGACGCGATCGGCGTCGCCATCAAAGGCAAAGCCAATGTCAGCGTTGTGTTCTTGTACTGTTGCTGCCAAAATATCTAAGTGGGTGGAACCGCAGTTGACGTTAATGCGATCGCCATCTGCTTCATTATGCAAGCAAATTACTTCTGCACCCATCTGTGTAAATACTGTTGGTGCTAATCCTACTGCTGCTCCCCATGCCAAATCTAAAACAATCTTCATTCCTTGAAGATTGAAGTCGCCATTTAAGGGTTTTTTCAAAGCTTCGCTGTAATAATCGATTAACTCCAAACGCGAGTAATGTCTTCCGCAATTACTGTGGGTAGCAGCAGTTGATATCTTCCCACGCAGTCCCGCTTCAATTTCTGCTTGCAATTGTTGGGGTAACTTCCCGCCATCAGCACCAAAAATCTTAATCCCGTTGTCTTCTGGAGGGTTGTGACTGGCAGAAATCATCACTCCACCAATGGCATCACTGATACTCGTGAGATAGGCAACGCAAGGAGTAGGACACAATCCCAAATACCAAACCTCTAACCCAGCTGCTGTTAACCCAGCACTCAAAGCCATTGCCAACATATCGCTGGAGTTTCTGGAATCTTGTCCGAGAATCACCGGCCCGACGCTAGTGGCATGGTTACGCAAAACAATACCGGCCCAAAACCCAATTTGCAATGCTAGGGGCGCACTGAGTAATTCTCCCACTCGTCCCCGAATACCATCTGTGCCAAATAATGGATTTGCTGGTAGCGGTAGTAAATTCACTGCAAAACTGCTTTCAATGCCTTTGCCTAATCCATTCGCTTCGGAGGCACAATTCCCAGCAATGCCTGATGTCCGAGTTACAGATGAAACCATATTTTTTTAACACTCCACACAACAAACAAAAAAAATAGCACTTGAAACCAGATTTAACAATTTCAGCATTCTTTATTTTTTTGATAAATTTGCTTCAGACAAACTTAATTTTAAGTAAAACTACTTAAAGAAATGGAATAGAATTGTAAATATTTCATAAAATCAGTATTGGTTTTTAC
>Ga0314811_100141_pt1 | contig 12457 bp, 10 predicted proteins | sample STEome_7_FD_202340 | JGI IMG/M metagenome (GOLD analysis project Ga0314811, IMG submission 202340) | Metatranscriptome of soil surface biofilm microbial communities from soil inoculated with nitrogen-fixing consortium DG1, State College... ...
TAATTCTGGTTCCTTTTGCAGCAAGTTCAACAGTTCTCGCAAATGCTGGGTGTAAATTCCCATCGGTGTTGATGCTGTTTCTAATAACATTTCTAAGGTGATTTCTTGCCTTGATAAATGATACAGTGCAAGGCTCACCAAATAAGGATGTCCCCCCACCATTGCTTGTAGAGATTCCAGGCGTTTTTCTTCTTCGGGGGACACTGCCCATTCTAGCCCGTAACGCAATGCTAAATCCTGTACTTGCTTGGGGGTAAATGGTGGTAGAGTTATTGTTATTCCTACATTAAAAGGCGATTGATTGAGTTTCAGAGGAACGTAAATTTCTGTGGTGTGAACTACCACCATTCGTAGTTTTTGCCAAATGCAATCTTGCTTTGCTTGTTCGTGCCAAAATCGCAGCATTGGTAAAAAATCTTGGGCGATATTTGGATGTTCAAAAACTCGCTGCACTTCATTCAAAGCCAAAACTACAGGATTTTCAGCAATATATTGTAATAAATAAGCTTCAAAATAAATTTTGCAGCTGACTTTGCTGCCCATTTCTATGTCCCAAAAATCATCTAGACAGGGAAAGAGATTTAACTGCCTAGTGACATAAATACAAAACCAACGCAAAAATTTATCCAGAGAAACAAAAACTTCTTCGTCTGCTTCTTGAAAATCCAAATAGACGACTTGATAATTTTGCTCTTTAGCATAAGCAATCATTCGGTTGAGCAAGGAACTTTTGCCCATTTTCTTGGGCGCTTTAATTCTGATTAAGCAACCAGGTTGTATCAATTCACTACAAATCAGTTCTTCTAATGGCGGACGATTAATGTATAAACTAGAATTTATCGGCAAAGGGCCACTGGGAAATTCCATCTTGCCGGGTGAAAATAAGTTTGGATAAAGCCTTGTGAATCTGAATTTTGTGTCTGGCTGTTGTTCTTGTGGTTGATTTTGCTGTTCAGTTATCCCTTGTAAGTATTTGCTTAAGACTAGATGTAGATTTTTTTTTTGTTATTCTTTCTCCAGCAGCTTGGGACAAGTCTTGCCACAACTGAGAGCCAATTTGCTTGATGTAGTTGCTACCATAACCTGTACCCTGTGCCATCTCATCGTAAGTTTTACCTAACCACGATTGATAAAGCACAAACCACTGAATGGAATCGAGAGGCCTGTTTTGGAGAATTTTTTCTACAGCGTCTAGCAATTCTTCCACGGTTATAAAAAGTTAAACATTTAGTAAAATTACAGATTTCCTTTAGCTTAGTATTAATATACAACCGGAAAAATACTTGGATCGGGAAAAATCTATAAGTCTCATTGTGTTCTGAAAATTATCAGTATTTAAATAGGTTCCTAAGTATAAGATATTCACTGAAGCTATTGCTAAGTTGTCACGTATTTAACTTGCACATCTTTTGATGTTCGTGGTTGACTAGTTAACCCTCAACAGGAGTCACTGACGGGTACGTAGGGGTTCCCTCAAATGCAGCAAGTGGCGTTCAACGTGCAATTAGTCCAATAGCTGACTCGCTCTAATTATTACGATACCGTCATTATTACCACTGCCGTCACTAACAAGATAAATATTTTTTACTATAATGTTTAATTCCGAGGTTAATCGTTGTTCAAGGCAAGTTAACTTTATATACTATATAGCCATATAGCTGTATATTCAATTAAGTAAATTTTCATATTATTTTTTACTTAACTCCCGAAACATCCTACTCCCTTCTACCAAAGTTTTGGGATTGCTTCGTCGCAATGACAAAACAGAATAATTCCAAACTCAAGGTTTCAACATGGACAACGTTTAAAATCTTGATTGTAAATGCTTTTTTGCGGCAAAATATATGTATTACATAGTAAGCTATGTTAGCTAAGGCACTATTAATAGATAGTGATGCCGTACTTTTGGCGATCGCACATCGTAAAATTCAATCAACAAAACCCTTGTAAGATAGCTATTACAAATTAAAAATTTATGTCAGAAAAAAGTTCTTCCGTTAAAAATATTTTGATTTTAGGTGCAACCGGCTACATTGGCGGAGAGCTGTGCCGTAAATTTTACCAGACACCAGATTTTGCGGTATTCGGTCTTGTGCGTCCAAGCAGTGATGTTGAAGCCATAAAGCCTTTTTGTCAAGAAATAATCCGCTCTCAAGAGGCCAACTTTTCCAGCAACGATGTTATCCAAGCAATTCGTAACCATAACATTACAACAGTAATTAATGTTGCTTGGCACATGCCTCCAGAACCAACTAAAGAAGCTCAATTTGCCAAAGACCGCATAGCATTAGAAGCTGCTTTAGAGGGTGCAAAGGCAGTTTCACCAGATATTCATGTAATTACAACCAGTGGCAATTTCTCTTTAATCACTGCTGATGGGGGGCGAATTACCGAAACACCTCCGCCAAAAGGTTATATACTGCCCGAATATTTGGTATGTATCGATTTACTAGTGGGTGTAAATGTCTTAAAAGATGGGCTAGTAGAAGAATATATCAGTAATGGAGGTAATGCTTCCATTGTGTATCCTTCATCAGTGTATGGTGCGGCACCGACTCGTGGCAGTTTCTGGGATTTTGCAATTCAGCAATTCATTACAGGTGAAGCATACCAAGGCTATCAGCCATTTCCGCCAGATTTTATGACTGCGTGGGTTCATGTTGAGGATTTAGCAGAATGCTACATTGCCGCAGCACGAAAAGGTACTAAAGGAGGACATTACTTAGCTGCGCCAGAAAATTTGAGTATTAGTCAGATATCAACTTTGTTTGCTCAAGCTGCTGGAGTAGAATTCATTGCACCAGTCTTTGAAAACAAAGACAAAGTTATATTTGATGATTCTCACACTAGAGAAGTGTTGCAACTGCAATGGAAGTATAAAGTGGCTGATGAAATCAAAGGTTGGGTAGAGAGAATAAAAGAGTTGGGAACTTATTTTTTAATTAATCCAGATACAATTTGAATGACCTGACTGCAACGAATATAGGAACAGAGAATGGGAAGAAGAATTAGCCGCGAAAAAAGATTTTTGTAAAAATTCAGAGATTTTGTCATAATGGCGATCGCTCAAAGTTACTGACAATATCCCTGTTAACTTTTATATATCCCGGTTGGATATGGGTGAAGTGCGAACTCAACTGTTGATGAGCTGTAGCTAGAGCGTGAAACGGAATTGATGGGTACAAATGATGTTCTGCATGAAATGACATATTCCACATCAAAAATTTTACAGGAAATAACGTCAGGGTTGTACGAGTATTTGTTAACAGATTTGCATCAAGAGTACAACCTGTGTGTTCTGCCAACAAAATAAAACGCAGAATTGGTTGACCAACAAGCAATGGTAGCAACCAATACAGAAAAAACCAAGGCTGATTTGCTGCTATGGAAATAGCGATCGCTCCTGCATAAACAGCTAATTGCCAACGAGTTGAGCGAATAACTTCAGCTCGTGCTGTTTGCGGTATAAATGGGCAATCATCAAGTTGACCAAAAGCAACCTGAAAATGTCCGCGAATTTTGCCTAACCACCAGGGCAAACCAGTAATTATTAATAAATATTTACCTAAATTGCTTGGTTTGAGATCCGTCAGTTCTGGATCTTTGTCTGGAACACGAGTATAGCGGTGATGCCAGTTGTGGTAGTAGCGGAAAAATGTGCTGTTGTAAAATGAAAGTAAACCCGCACACCAAGCCACAATGTCATTCAAGCGATTGTTAGCAAAAGCAGTTCTGTGAACGCACTCATGCATAGGTGCAAACATAGAAGCTATACAAAAGCCGTAAATCACCAGTGCTGGTATTGCTAACAACCAATTGCCAAAATTCATTGCCCATAGATAACCACTAATTCCCATAACGGTTAAATGTCCAGCCAATTGAACTACACCCTTCCAGTTGTAGCGATGATTCAAAACATTTAATTTTTGCATCTCAAGAATTTGGCGGGGCTTATGTTGCTTATCAACTTCGTTTTCTAAGAATTCAGTTTCAATAATTGCATCACTAGACATGATTAAAACTCCACATAGTAAAAATTTAACTATTAAATACAAAAAACTACGAATATTTTCAACCCTAGCTGAGTAACGAGCGTTCAGTCAATACCAGACTTCTTACAGAAGCGGGGAAAAGGGGAAGGGGAAAGGGGGAAAAGTTTGGTATTTTCTCTTTAACCCCTTCGGGGTTCGCCAGTCGCTCATGGGGAAACCCCCAAGACCGCGCTGGCTCACCTTTTCCCTTTGACCACAAGAGTTCAAAAAGCAATTGATTGCAAGAGGTCTACCGATGTGTTGACAGTCAACAGTCTTCTGTCGAAGATTTATTTTCTTGGAAGTCCCTTATTAATGTAAATCATAGAAATAAATTAACCCATTTGTAGGAGGTAATTTTTCAAGCTATCGCTGTATTTTAGATATCATCAGACCAAAATAAAACGGTTTGATCGTACGCCAAATTCACACAATAGATATTTGAATTATGTTCAGGCTCAAATCTATTCCTTCTAGAAAATTACAAATACTAATTTTTTCAACAGCTTTTTTACTGGCTGCGGAAACTTCTGGTAATGCTCAAACAACTATTTCTAATCTCACTCCAACACAAGCTCAAAATTTATCACATGACTTAGTTCCATCTAACTCTCAAGACTTTTTTAGACAAGGTACTAATGCCTTTGAAAGAGAAATTCAAATGCTTAGAGACAGACAACTATCTCCAAATAAACCTATTTTGAAGATTGATTTAATACAGATCGAAAAAATACCAGATACTCAATAAAAACCTTGAAACTGCGATATTAAAGTATTTAATTACGTAAGTACACAGGGCGCTTAAGCGAAGTATCGTTACCTTTGCCAGTAGCATAACTACAGAATAAATATGGAAGGCGATCGCTAAAAGCTGATTTTCCAAGTATTTATGTAAAATTAAATACACTATATCCACACAAGCGCAAAGAGGCAATAATAATCATAAACCATTACTTATTGCTTCTTTGCATTATTCTGTTTCAGTACGTCTTGACTATCCAAACCTTAAACAAATCCATTAAAAATATAGCCAGTTGCATTTACTTTATCCAAGAGTAACACTAGGAATAACACTCCTGTGGTAATTTCCCCATCTCAGAATTTTATGAATCTAAATAGACATAACAATGTATAGTTTGTATAGTCAGATTTGTAATCAAATTTTAGTTTTACATTGGAGACTTAAAATATGTCTACTGAGACTCACAAAGTTGTTTACGTTCAAGAAAGCGAGTTTGATGTTATTTTAAATGGAAGCGAAGAGCAAGTTGTTGTTGTTGACTTTACTGCTACTTGGTGTGGCCCATGTCGTCTGATTAGTCCATTAATCGAACAACTTGCCGAAGAATACAAAGGTCGTGCTAAAGTCGTGAAGGTAGACGTTGACAGCAACAAACCACTCTTCAAAAAATTTGGTCTTCGCAGCATTCCAGCAGTTTTAATTTTTAAAGATGGTGTTTTAGCAGAAACTATTGTGGGAGTTTCTCCTTACGAACAGTTCACCAATGCTATTGACAAACTTCTTTAACTAATTTGTAATTCGTAATTCGTAATTCGTAATTCAAAAGAATTTAATTGTTATTATGGCAATGTATTCACTATAAATTATGAATTATGAATTTCTCACTGTTTTGTTTTTGTCTATAGTGTACCTGAATCAATCCACTTGGATATTGTTTTGAGTTCATCATCTCTAATTTTTCTTCAGGGGTAGGTGGTGGAAAAAGACGTACACCGTCACCTAAAATAATTGGAATAATTGAAATAATATATTCGTCAATCAAGCTGTGTTTAAGAAAGGAATTAATTAACGCTCCACCACCAACTAGCCAGATATTTCAGCAAGCCCTAATTAGTCATTGGATATGGGGGATGGAGTCTGTTGACTGTTGACTGTTGACTGTTGACTGGGGAGTTATTATTCTCCCCATCTTCCTCATCTCCCTTTTACACTGTCTTCTGCACCCAATTGCAGGGCATAGAGGTTTGCATACACACCTTGTTGACGGATGAGTTCTGTGTGAGTACCCTGCTCTACAATTTGTCCCTGTTGAATTACTAAGACTTTATCTGCCTGAGTAACTGTACTGAGGCGGTGGGCAATTACGAAACTTGTACGACCTTGCAATAAGCGAGCGATCGCACTTTGCACTAAAGCTTCTGTACGAGTATCAATGCTGCTTGTGGCTTCATCGAGTATGAGAATGCGAGGATTAATTAATACCGCACGAGCAATGCTGATGAGTTGTCGTTGTCCCTGACTCAGGGGAGCGCCTTTTTCACCCAATTGAGTGGTATAGCCTTGTGGTAGTGAGGTAACAAATTCATGAACATTGGCCATCTGTGCAGCTGCTTCAATATCAGCTTGGGTGGCATAGGGACAGCCAAACGCAATATTTTCAGCAACAGTACCACTGAACAAAATATTATCTTGCAGGACGATACCAATTTGACGCCGTAGACTTGCTTGAGTAACACTACGCACATCAATGTTATCAATTTTCACTGCACCATCGGACACATCGTAGAAGCGCAAAATCAAGTTAACTATTGTACTTTTCCCCGAACCCGTCGGCCCTACTAAGGCAACCATTTGTCCTGGGTAGGCGTGCAAATTTACTTTTTTGAGAACGAGTTGGTCTGGAGTATAACCAAATTTCACATTCTCAAATTTTACCTCACCTTGAATTGGTGGCATTTCCCTAGCATCAGGCGCGTCTTTGAGTTGTGATGGTTCATCCAATAATAAAAAGATTCGCTCTAATCCAGCGAATGCAGATTGAGCTTGGGTGTAAAACTGGCTGAGAATTTGGATCGGGCGGAAGAACTGCTGTACATAAAGTAAAAAGGATGTTACCACACCCACCGTTGCACCACCGGTCACCGCCAGATAACCGCCATAGGCCAACACACCTGCGGTTGCTAATGTATTGAGAAAATCAATAGACGGCAAAAAAGCTGAAGTAATTGCCACAGCCTCGACGTTAGCATCTCGATTGGCGGCGTTGAGAATCTCAAATTCTGCAATGTTGAGGTGTACGCGATTGAATGCCTGTGCTTCTCGCACACTCACAATATCTTCTTCTAACTTAGCGGAAAGTTCGCCAATGGTTTGTCGCGTGACACGAAATCTGGCTCTAGCCCAACGTGCAAACAAGCCTGTTGTAAAAATCATTAGTGGTACTACGAGGTTGCTTAACAAGCCTAGTTGCAAGTTAATTGAGAGCATAGCAACCACAATGCCGATTAAACTGAAAGTATTACCCAACATTTGGGCAATGGTCAGTCCGAAAGCCTGATTCACGGTGTTGACATCATTCAGCAAGCGACTCATTAAATCGCCTGCTTCGCTACGGTCAAAAAAGCTCAGGGGTAAACTTTGGATTTTAATGAAAATGTCTTGCCTGAGTTGAGCCAACAATCGCTGCATAATCCAGCCCACTCGAATAATTTGACCCCGGATTGCTAAGACACCAACTCCATAATTCAGCGCTAATAGCCCTAATAACAGCAGTAATCCCTGTAAATTTCCCTTGGCAATCAGATTATCAATTGACCAACCAATAAAAAATGGCCCAATTGCTTGGGTAATAGCACCAATGAAAACTAATCCGATGGCGATGGGAATTTCTTTGCGATATGGTTTTAGGTATTGCAAAAAGCGCCCTAAGGTAGAGACTTGCTTAGTACCTTCTTCCTGGGATACAACAACAGCAGATGTACTTCTCATGCATTCTCCTTTTGCTTTACCTGAGATTCCAGAATTACGCCGTAAAGCGGGCTACTTTGCATCAATTCTTCGTGAGTACCTTGTGCTACCAATCGTCCTTTGTCCATGAGAAAAATGCGATCGGCATTTTTGACGGTGCTAATGCGTTGAGCTACTACAAAGGTTGTGCAAGCTTTTTGGCGCATGAAACCATCTAACTCAGCTTGAATTTGGGCAGCAGTTTTGGCATCCACAGCAGAGGTACTATCGTCCAAAATTAAAATACTGTAATCAGTGAGTAAGGTACGGGCGATGGCAATTCGTTGTTTTTGACCGCCAGACAACCCTACACCACGTTCGCCGACAATTGTTTCATAGCCATCAGGCAAACTAATAATAAAATCATGTATTTGTGCGCTTTTTGCCACCTCAATTACTTCTTCTAAGGTTGCATTGGGTTTTGCATAGGTAATATTTTCACGAATTGTCCCAGAAAAGAGTGTGGTTTCCTGAAACACAATCCCGATATGAGACCTGAGGCTTTTAAGGTTAAAATCTCGTACATCCCGCCCGTCAATGCGAATTGCTCCCTGTGTAACATCATAAAAGCGGGGAATCAAGTTCATAATTGTGCTTTTCCCGGAGCCAGTCATCCCTAGAACAGCGATGAGTTCATTGGGCTTGGTTTCAAAGGAAACTTCTTTGAGAGTTTCGGCACTTGCTCCAGGATAGCGAAACGAAACATTTTCAAAGGTGATTCTACCACCGCAGGTATCAAAAGGCATGGCATTAGGGCGATCGCCAATTTCGATCTCTGCGTCCACAACTTCGTAAACCCGTTCTGCCGAAGCAGCTGATTGAGCAATGGCTGGTGCAGCAAAACCAATCACCAAAATTGGTTGCAAAATCAAAGCTAGGTAGGAATTAAACGCCACTAGTTCACCAATGGAGAATCTATTTTCAACTACCTCTGCTCCTCCATATCCGAAAACCGCCAGTGTTACTAAATTACTTAACAAAAATATAAACGGAAAGGTATTACGAATAGCACTAATGGTCTTCATATTTGCCTTGACTAGGCCATCATTCAAGGTCGTGTAACGCGACCTTTCCGCAGACTCTCGTACAAACGCTTTCACCACCCGTATTCCGATTAAGTTCTCTTGTAATACAGCATTCAAGTCACTGAGTTGCTCTTGTACTTGGCGAAAAAGTTTGTTATTACGAGTGACGAATCGTGCCATTAACCATGCTGTTAATGGTACAACTGTGAGAGTAATCAGTGCTAATTTCCAGTTCATTACCAGCAAAATCACTGCAACACTCACCAATGTCACAACCCCACCAATAACCTGAATCAGGCTGGTGCCGATAAATGTACGGATTTGCTCAATGTCACTGGTAACACGGGTTAATAGTTGGGAAGTCTGCGCTTGGTCGTGATAGCTGAAACTTAGATTTTGAATTTTGCTAAAAATTTTGTTTCGCAGGTCGTAAGCCACACCTTGAGAGGCTGCTTCTGCTAAATAGCTTTGCCCAAAGTTAAATAAACCACGAGCAATGGCCGCAACTACCATCCAACCGGCGCTAATTAAGACAATTTCTAAATTTCTTTCGCTAATTCCTCGATCGATTCCCCAGCGAAATAATTGTGGAGTAACGGCATTAGCGATGGTCAACAGCAAGAGGCTGACTAAAGCTCCCAACGAAGTCCATCGGTAAGTACTCAAACTAACCAGGACGCGTTGGATTGATTGTATTGACGATGTTTCTTGGAGTTCTGGCTGCTGAACCAATGGAATTCACCCTGTGTTTTGGGAAAATTATCTCGTACTTTGATTCAAAAAAACCACTTACTCAAGTTGAGAATGAGGAATATTACAATACGTTTGTAACCTTAGCTATTTTTTATACTTGTAAATTAATTTTCCTCACAATTGCTCTGGATTAATTCCCCGTTCTTTTAGTAGAGCATGTAGGGCTTCTAATTGTGCTTCGGCTTGTTCGGCTCGCTGGCGTTGTTGTTCGGCTCGTTCTTTTTCTTGTTTTCGTTGTTGGTCTAGTTCCAAATGGGTAAGAAAGCGATCGCCATCAGGGCGATAAATTTGTAGTTCTTCCTCACTCAACTCGAAACGCACTCCCAATCTAGGACTCACCCAACCAACCATTTGGTCAATAACTTCTAATCGTGAGTTACGACGCTGCCAACCTGTCAAGTCAACTACATCAGGTTCATACAAATAATATTCTTCCACGCCGTAGCGTTCATAAAACTCAAATTTCTTCGCCATTTGAGAAATCCGATTTCCAGGCGACCAAATTTCAAACACCACCTGCGGGGCAATGTTGTCTTCAAGCCATTGTTTATAAGAACCTCGGTATCCTTTTGGTCTACCAAATACTACCATTACATCCGGAGCTTGGCGGAGCTTGTTATCATCTTCCACCGGATACCACAACAAATCTCCAGCGACAAATACATTTGGATCGTTGGCGAACAGCAGTTCTAAATTATTTTTAATCCAGACAATTAATTCAAACTGCTTAGTGTTGTCTGCCATTGGCTGTCCGTCGCTGTCAGGGTAGATAATGCCTTTTGGGGTGGAAGATGGTAGCTGTGTAACCATTGCGATGATTCTCACATGATTGTTATGGGTGGGGGAAAAGCGATCGCTTTTCCTGCACTTACTGTTCTTATTTCATATCGTAGCTTGACCAAACCTAGTGGAATGTATTTAGTATTTTTACTTAAATACTAACACACATAAACTCAGTAATGTTTCTATGGAAAAATAAGTGAATATGTGTCAAAACAATAATTATCGCATTTATCTGCTGCACTGTCTTTAGTCTACTGTTGAGATAATTTATTCCATACCATAGTTATTTATGAGTAACAAAATAATTGAAGTTGCTTTTAAAAAAGCTTTTAATGAAATCGATTTGCTTGAAGCGAAGATACACCAAAAGCAAGGATTTTGGATTTTTGAAATTCATAGATATTCTCCTGAAGATTTGGAAAAATCAGAACATCATCACAAAATTTATTCTATAACTGAGAAATTAGGAAGTGATGTCTATAATTGGCATAATTTAGGAAAACTAAGTAATAATGATTTTAATTACTATCATGAAGAAAGAGGAAATTTAGAAGATAAGCTTCATGTTGTAAACATGGAAATTACTAAGAGACAACCTACTTGGGTTGAGGAAACTCTGGGCTTGCTAAATAAAATCACACAAGCAATTATGGATAATTTACCAACCTTAGTCAGACCGATGTTACCACCGATACTATCAAAAGTATTTGGATTTTTACCAGGTAACCGCCAAAGAGCTTTAAAAGGAAAGTAAGAATTAGATAGTTTATTCGATACAACAAGCTTTTACTGTTGATTTCCAATATTGATGAGGAGTCAATACAGTTCGGTTAAGGTTTTTTGATCAAAATTATACATGACAAAGACAAGGGTAAATCGTCGTCAAGACAAAGAATTAATTGTTGTAGAGACGGCGATTTATCGCGTCTCTTGCTTAACCGAACAGTATTGGATGAGAAGTTAATTCAACAACGGCTAGGTTTTGAGTTTTGATCCTTCAAAAATACAGACACTATATTGGGTTTGTCGTATTATGATTCGCCTCATGATATTTAAAGTACAATCCTCATACTCAAATCCAACCACTTTGACTGAGTAATCGGCGCACTGCTAGAAATATAATCCACACCCGTCTCTGCAATACCTCGAATCGTCTCCAAAGTCACATTCCCCGAAGCCTCAATTTTCACCCGGCTATCCTGCTGACGAATCAATTCCACCGCCTGATGCATCATATCCAAAGGCATATTGTCCAACATAATAATGTCGGCTTGATGCTCCAAAGCTTCCCTCACCTGTTGTAAACTTTCCGTCTCTACTTCTATTGTCAAAGGATAAGGAATCTGAGAACGAACACGCCTAATAGCTTCCTCAATTCCCCCAGCCGCCGCAATATGATTATCCTTAATCATCACTGCATCATCCAACCCCATGCGGTGATTAATCGCCCCACCCACAGCAGTCGCATACTTTTCCAACAGTCTCAGCCCTGGTGTAGTTTTGCGCGTATCGACCAACCGAGCAGGTAAATCAACAATTTTGTCTACATATATATTAGTCAGCGTGGCAATTCCACTCAACCGCATAGCCAAATTCAGCGCTACCCGTTCCCCCATTAGCAACGCATCCAGCGAACCATGAATTTCAGCTACTACCTGTCCCGGCTCACATCTTGCGCCTTCAGGCGTCGCAGCCGCGAAACTCACATTTTCATTCAAAATCTGAAATACCCTAGCTGCAACTGGTAAACCAGTGATAATTCCTGGAGCCTTCGCTATCCATTTGGCTGTTCCTGATGTGACACCTTCGACAAGTAGGGTGTTTGTGGTGCGATCGCCCCGTCCAATATCCTCCAATAACCAACCACGCAACAGTGGATCTAAAACTAGCCAGGGGGGCAAAACACCAAATTTTGTCACAATTTTAATTCCTTATCGTGAGGCCTCAGGAATAATATAGCCGAAAACCCTTACCATCTAAGGCTCACAGGAATCTCAAAAAAAAGGTCAAAAAAAAGTGGTCAAAGAGGTTGACACTCTAAGAAGGGTTCGCTATATTGAATAAGTGCCAGAGAGAGCGAAGCGAAAGAGCGACGCTACTGGGACACGGAACCATGA
>Ga0314811_100143_pt1 | contig 12441 bp, 18 predicted proteins | sample STEome_7_FD_202340 | JGI IMG/M metagenome (GOLD analysis project Ga0314811, IMG submission 202340) | Metatranscriptome of soil surface biofilm microbial communities from soil inoculated with nitrogen-fixing consortium DG1, State College... ...
ATTGTTACTTTTATTTATTGTTTATTCTCTATGTTATCAAAGCTGGTTTTTAGTAACATAAGTTAATAAAAAATCAATAAAAAATATCCGCAGTTACAATAATTAATCTAGTTCGTCAGGATTGATGCCTAACTGACGTAAACGTTCTGCTTATTTTGCTCCTTGAATGAATAAGAGACTTGATGCAAGATGTGACTTATCCTAAAGCAAAACCCTGACTTCTTACCGCGTTCTTTTGACTTGAATGAAATGCGCTAAGATATCGAATTGAAGCTCTGTATCCCATTATGCTGTCGTTGACACAACTGCAAGGACTAGTGGATGATACATCTGTGGCCGTTGGTAGCGAAGCTTATGCAGCGGGTTTGATGGTATATAACTATGCCAAAGTTAGTGGTAAAGGCGCGGGTTTAGAGTCAATGTTTGATGATTTAGGGCGGAGATTTGCCCGCAAAGCTAAAAAAGTGCAACCACAAATTTTATAAGTCGAGAAATTAACTCGACGCTTGTACCTAAAAACATAAAACTTGTTGCTCTGAGCTTGGGTGTTTCAGTTTCAAGTGAGACACTCCGAGTTCAGAGCATTAATATTTTAGTTTCAAGTGAGAACGTTTTCGTTTGAAACGAGAACATTGTGATTTGAAGTGAGAATGTTTTGGGTTGAAACGAGAACATTCCGTTTTCAAGTGAGAATGTTTTGGGTTGAAGTGAAAACGTTCTGGTTTGAAGTGAGAATGTTTTCGTTTAAAGTTAAAACTTTTGCATTTAGAACTAAACAGTAGTAGGTTCTTGGTTCAATCCTAGCTTGCATGTCTTGTGGTAAATTTGCTAATTCTTTTAAGAACTTTTTAGTATATTCAACTTTCCACATTATTTTGTTTTAATGATTGGTAATATTTCCAGGCTTCATCTTTAGCGAGACATTCATCGTCTTCTGAATCTGCCATTAGCTGGATTAAGCCATAATTTTCTAAGATTTCTTCAATTTTCTCAAAGTCAGCTATGGGAATTTGTACAGCAATAGGTTGCTGATTTTCGTCCATGACGTAATTTTTGGTGATTTCTAGCATTGTTCTGACATCTATATTGATTGTTATCGGATTGCTATATCAGGCTGTTGTTTTTTCAACGCTTGTCACATCTTCACCTGTGACTGACAAACCAATTCCTTCAATAATTACTTGGCGGAGAGTTTCTTCTTTGCCAAATCGTTTGACAGCATTTAATATTTCGATACCAGCTAATTGTCCTTCTGCATCATAATCGGCTGCGATTCCTTCAGCTAAATGTTGCGTTGTTACCGTTGTTTCGCGGAAAGTGATACTGAGAGCATCGACTTCGGCATCATAGCTAATTTTCATAGGAATATCTCTTTTTAGAAGTAATATGTGTAAACGGTTATAACTACGATTGCTGTAGCTTTTTCAATTAAGATTGGGCGTATTCGTTTTGTAGCATAAACCTTACCATTCCATTCTTGAGCGAAAGGAAAGTCTTTGTGGCATTGTAAACGATTTTCTTCAGCTTCTCCGCAGGAACTACTGCGAATGGTTTCTTCTACTTCAGCTATTGTGAAACCGCGTTTCGTTGTGTAACCCAAAGCATGTTGAGAAAATCTGATATGCTTCTCTCCTGTATTATCTCTTCTTAGGCAATCTACGATTTCTTCTAAGATGATATTTTGACGCTGTTATTCCACAACTAGCGATGTCGCCAAATTTTGATATTACCGCAATAGTCTCCAGCAGCGAGCCAACGCCCATCGCTGCTAAAGGCAACGGAAGTAACTGCGTCAAAATGATTAAGGCTGTGAATTTCTTCACCTGTTGTCACTGACCACAGTTTGATAGTGCCGTCCCCACTACTACTAGCTAAAATTTGCCCATTACTACTGAAAATGATGGAACTAACCCACTGGGAATGACCAGTGAGGGTGCAAATTTCTCTGCCTGTTTTCACATTCCATAGTTTGATAGTGTTGTCATTACTACCACTAGCCAACATTTGCCCATTACTGCTGATAGCGACGGAATTAACTTTGGCGGAATGACCAATCAGATTGTGAATTTTCTTTCCTGTTCGTAGATTCCACAGTTTGATAGTGTTATCATCACTACCACTCGCCAGCATTTGCCCATCACTACTGAAGGCGACGGAATTAACTTTAGCGGAATGTCCTCCAAACCAACCTCCGAGAGTGCGAATTTTTCTACCTGTTTGCACATTCCACAGTTTGATAGTGTTATCATCGCTACTACTAGCCAGTATTTGCCCATCACTACTAATGGCAATGGAATTAACGCGTCTGGAATCATGGGTCAGGGTACGAATTTCTCTTGTTGTTGCTATTTCCCAAAGTCTGATATTGTCCACACAACCACTAGCCAGCATCCGTGCGTCACTGCTAATGGCAACGGAATAAACATAATTGTTGGAATCAGTGAGAGTGCAAATTTTTCTTCTTGTTCCCACTTCCCACAAGTTGACATTGCCATTCACGCTACTCAGCCCATGAGCTAGCATTTGCCCATCACTAGTGATGACGATGGGATTAACTGATCTGGTGGCATTACCTGTGATGGTGCGAATTTCCCTTCCTATTCCCACTTCCCACAGTTTGATAGTGCCGTCACAATAACTACTACTAGCCAACATTTGCCCATCACTGCTGAATGCGACGGAATGAACCCCGTCGGAATGACCAGTGAGGGTGCGAATTTCTCTTCCTGTTTGTACATTCCATAGTTTGATAGTGTTATCATTACTACCACTAGCCAGCATTTGCCCATCACTACTGAATGCGACGGAATAAACCGAGTTGGAATGACCAGTGAGGGTGCGAATTTCTCTTCCTGTTTGCAGATTCCATAGTTTAATAGTTTTGTCCCAACTACCACTACCCAGCATTTGCCCGTCATTACTGAATGCGACGGAATGAACAAGGTCGGAATGACCATTGAGGATGCAAATTTCTCTTCCTGTTTGCAGATTCCATAGTTTAATAGTTTTGTCCCAACTACCACTAGCCAGCATTTGCCCATCACTACTGAATGCGACGGAATAAACCGAGTTGGAATGACCAGTGAGGGTGCGAATTTCTCTTCCTCTTTGTACATTCCATAATTTGATAGTGCCGTCCCAACTACCACTAGCCAGCATTTGCCCATCACTACTGAATGCGACGGAGGAAATAATATCAGAATGACCAATTAAGGTGTCAATTTGCTTGCCGGTTTGTACATTCCACAGTTCGATAGTTTTGCCACCACCATTAGTAGCCAGTATTTGCCCATCACTGCTGATGGTAACGGAGCCATACCCAGAGGAATGACCCAGAGAGCGAATAAGTTCGCCTGTAGTTGATGAAAATAAGTGAACAACTGTTCCTGACGCACTCGCTAAGATATCTTCCTTGGGGCTAAGAGCAATGTTCCCAATACTTGGGATCGTGTGGATGCATTCCCAAGATGAGGGTGTATAGGGGGGGATATTACTGACTGTTTTGGTAGTGTCGCAGATGGAGATGTATTAGATGAAGATATCACTACTTGTATTGGCGGTACTATCCCCGCACCCAACAAATCCAACCACTCCTGCACTGACTGGGGACGAAACTTGTAATTTAACGCCATCCCCTTCATAATTGCCTCATTCACCCGATCGCCTACACTCGAATTCAATTCTTTAGGCGATCGCATGGTAAAATTTTGCAGTCTAGCTGGTGCTGACATCGGCAATTGTCCAGCCAGCAAAGAATACAAAGTGGCGGCTAAGGCGTAAACATCAATATATTCTCCCCGTTCTACATCAGGCAAATACTGTTCTGGTGGTGCATAACCAGGGGTAACACTCTCTGTATGCTGTTGAACTCCACCAGCAATAAATTGTCTGGCAATACCAAAGTCAATTAGTACTGCTTCTGGTTTACCCGCACGCATCATAATGTTACTTGGCTTCAAATCCCTATGCAGTAAGCCTTTTTCGTGAACCACAGTCAACGCATCGCCAATTTGCCTAATATATTGCAGTGCTTCTGCTTCTGGTAAAGCCCCTTTTTCGGTTATCAGCTTCCCCAAATCTTCACCTTCGATGTACTCCATCGCCATGCACGGCAAATTAACCTCATCAAAGACATTCTCTACCTGCACTATATGAGGATGGCGACACAAAGCCAGTCGCAAAGCTTCATCCCGAAAGTTTTGGCGTAATTTATCTTGCTTGCTTATCCAGGCGGGATGATTCAAGATTTGTTCTCTGAGGGTTTTGATAACTCGCAACTCGCCGCGTCGATTTTTTGCCAGATAGGTTATGCCTATGCCACCCTCGCCTAATTTTCTCTCGATGATGTAGCGATCGCCAAATAACTTCTGCCCCGAATTCCACGCCATTAGTCAAAACCGTAGTTTTACTGATATTTTATTTTGGCATACCATAGATATCGGTGTTGGGTAAAGGAGATTTCAGGCAATTCTGATACAGCCTACAATATGCAGTGTATTAAATTGTAATAAACTTATGGCGATTAGACCTTCATTTTGGCTAGAGAAAGGTATTCAACTCAAAAAAGTCAGTAATATTAATATGTTTAAAATTACTGACGAATTGTCAGATAGAATGCAAGAACTTGTTGATAAAAAAACAGCTAATTCTCAGACACCAGAAGAAGAAGCTGAGTTGCAAGCAATTGGGGAATTAGTAATAATTGTTAGCTATATTAATGGGATGATTGCTAATGAAGCACAAGAATCCAACGAACCAAGAAATAGAGATATGGGAATAGACAGAAATTAATCGAGACGTTGCATTGCAACGTCTCTACATTTGGGTTATTGCATCAGAATTTGCCGGATTAAAATACTCATTACTTCATCTGGGTTGCCGGTTGGTACTAGTGGACTCCAATCTCCTACGCTGGCGTAGCCAATTATCTGCAAGTGATGGATTGTACTAGTAACGACTTCAAGAGAACCAATCAATATATGCTTAATCGGTTTTCTCTTGGGAAGTGGTCTTTCAGTGCATTGTTTAGCGCTTGGTGTATCTAAATATTCACCCAAGAACTGTTCTAATTTTGACTGGGCGGAATCTTCTGGTTGTGCCATGATTGTATTTATCTCCTGATAAGGGGGCCGATAAGGGCGATGTCTACGACGGGCTACGCCTACGCATTCATCTTTTGCGGGATTGGGCGATCGCCTTTATCATGCTTTTATATTAATGTATAAATTTATACTTATAAACTATAGATTCAAAAATTTCTATCAATAATTTTCAAGTTTTAACGAGAATAGATTATGTCTAATTCGAGATATTTCAAATTACATTGCTCTAAAAAAAATGCTAGATTTAGCAAATTTTTAACTAAACCTAGCAATCTTTAATTATTTACAAAAAGTCTAATCTTCAGGTTCAATTCCCGCAGCCCGCAATTGTGCTGCTAGTCGTTCGGCGCGTTGGCGTTCTTGCTCGGTACGTTGGCGTTCTTGTTCGGCTAATTCTGTTCCCCAAGGTAAAAGGTTTCCTTGTTCGTCCCACCAGCGTAACCACTTCGCTGTACGATTTTCACGAGTGCCTTGCAACACGCCAAGGTAAAGATTGATTTCCGGTATCCAGTAGCGTTGATTTGCGTCAGGTTCTTGCAAGATGTACTCTTCTGTATTTTGTAAGCGATAGGTTTCGATACTGCCGCTTTCTGGTTCAAAGATGATGTAGTTTGGTACTTTTAAAATGCGTTCGTAGAAAAACCATTTTCCTGGGGGATATGTGGCTTTGATAGAGTATTCTGTTTCCTGTGTATCGGAAACAAATTCCATGACAATTATGGGAATGTCGCCCTGTAATTGAGGTGTATAACTGCGGATTACTTCTTCTAGATTAACATTAATTTTGGCAACGAAAGCCCAATCAGGCGCTTTAATGACTATTTTGTTTGTTATTTAAAGTGGCACAAATGCCATAATTAGTTGTTGCCAGGGCGTTAGCTGGAATTTTTTCGGCTAATAGTAGGCTTTCTGTGAGTGCAGCAGCTAAGGCTGGTTGGTTGATGTTGTCCACTGGGTCATCTGGCAGTTTGTAATCATCGGGGAGTTTTTCCCAAGTGATTTTGTAGTCTTGGGTGATGACTGTCATAATGGGTTTTTCTTTGATTGTTGAGTGAGGAGACGCGATGAATCGCGTCTGTACAAGAAAGAGTTAAGAATTATTCTCCACATCTCCCTCATTCATATTCATCGGGTTCTAAATCTTCAGTTGTCAGTTCTTGATGGGGGATGGCGGCGATAATTGCATCTATGACTTTAGATACTGGTAATATCTCAATATTCAGGTCGGGAAATTTTTGTCCTTTGGGCACGATCGCTCTTTTAAATCCCAATTTAGCAGCTTCTTTTAACCGCAATTCCATTTGGGAAACTGACCGCACTTGTCCGCCTAAGCCAACTTCACCTATTAGTACTGTACTTGGGTCAACGATGCGATCGCGGAAACTTGCAACGATGGCAATTGCTACTCCTAAGTCTACTGCTGGTTCTTCAACATTCAATCCCCCAGCCGAAGCAACATAAGAATCTAATTTCGACATGGGAATCCCCACACGTTTTTCTAAGACGGCGAGAATTTGCACGAGGCGGTTGTAATCTATTCCTGTGGCTGCACGTCTAGGTGAGGGGTAACTGGTGGGACTCACAAGGGCTTGCAGTTCCACAACAATCGGGCGAGTACCTTCACAAGCAACTACAATTGCTGTACCCGGTGCTGGGTCATCGCGGTTCCCTAAAAATAACTCGGAAGGGTTAGGAACTTCCCGCAATCCATGTGACACCATTTCAAAGATACCGATTTCATGTGTTGCTCCAAAGCGGTTTTTCACTGTGCGTAATAACCGATGGGAGGCGAAGCGATCGCCTTCAAAATACAACACTGTATCTACTAAGTGTTCCAACACTTTCGGCCCGGCGATCGCTCCTTCTTTGGTGACGTGTCCCACAATCAACATGGTAATATCTTCGTGCTTGGCCACCTTCATCAAAGCCGCAGTACATTCGCGTACCTGAGCCACGGAACCAGGCGCAGAAGTCAAAGCCGGAAAGAAAATTGTTTGAATACTATCAATTACAGCTACATTGGGTTTGAGGGAATCGACTTCCCGCAAAATCTCTTCTAAATCTGTTTCTGGCAATACGTATAAATCCGCGCCTACATTGTCTTGTGGTTGCGATTCGGGAGGATTTTCTACTGCTGACTCGTTGTCATCACCAACAACACTTAGAGGTTTTACTACTCCTAAACGAGAAGCTCTTAATTTTATTTGTTGTCCTGATTCTTCTCCAGAAATGTAAAGAATGCGGTATCTTTGCGCCAATTGATTTGATACTTGCAGTAACAAAGTAGACTTCCCAATTCCTGGGTCGCCACCAATCAATACCATCGAGCCGGGAACTACTCCACCACCTAGTACTCGATCCAATTCTCCATAACCAGACTCCCAACGAGTGACTTGGCGATCGCTAATTTGATCGAATGTCAATGAAGCCCTTTGTTTAGGAGCTTTAGCACTAGATTTGCCATTATTGGGTGCGCTTTGCCAACCACTAACTCCTCCGCGAGTAGGTATATCTACAGAAGATTGGATAAGAATTTGTTCTTCTAGAGAATTGTAAGTACCACAGGCGGGACACTTACCAAACCATTGAGGGGATTCTGCCCCACAATCATTGCAAACGTAGAAAGTTTTTGGCTTTGCCATTCGTAAATCTTATTAAATAATCTTAATATTTACTTAAGTTTTTGAGAATACTAAAATCCAATCATAGTGGTATTCAGAGCATTTTCCAAATCAATTTATGGAATGATATCTTAATATTATGGTATTAAAAATTAATCATGTAAATTTTTAGTGAAGGAGCGTTGATTAACTTGGAAAGTCATAAAGAAAAAATCTTGGTAGTAGACGATGAAGCCAGCATTCGCCGGATTTTAGAAACGCGCCTTTCAATGATTGGCTACGATGTGGTCACCGCTGGTGACGGCGAAGAAGCTTTGGAAACTTTTCGCAAAGCCGATCCTGACCTGGTAGTTTTAGATGTAATGATGCCAAAGCTAGATGGCTACGGTGTTTGTCAAGAATTACGTAAGGAATCGGATGTCCCTATTATTATGCTAACAGCCTTGGGGGATGTAGCCGATCGCATCACTGGACTAGAATTAGGCGCTGACGATTATGTAGTGAAACCATTTTCCCCCAAAGAGCTAGAAGCCCGGATTCGCTCAGTGCTAAGACGAGTAGACAAAACCAGTGCTACTGGTATTCCTAGTTCTGGTGTGATTCATGTCGCCAACATCAAAATCGATACCAATAAGCGACAAGTTTATAAAGGCGACGAGCGGATTAGATTGACAGGTATGGAATTTAGCTTACTAGAGTTGTTAGTCAGTCGCTCAGGAGAAGCGTTTTCCCGTTCCGAAATTTTGCAGGAAGTTTGGGGTTACACACCAGAACGCCATGTAGATACCCGTGTAGTAGATGTGCATATATCCCGTTTGCGGGCAAAATTAGAAGACGATCCCAGCAACCCAGAATTAATCTTGACAGCCAGAGGTACTGGTTATCTTTTCCAGAGAATTATTGAACCAGGGGAGGAGTGAGATGAGGGGGAGACGGGGACGCAAAGACGCAGGGACGCGGGGATGCGGGGAGATGAAAGAGATGAAGGAGCAGGGGAGCAGGGGAGCACGGGAGATGAGTTTTTCGCCTGGAGCCCCTGGAGCACCTGGAGCCTCTTCTGCCCAATGCCCAATGCCCCATGCCCCATGCCCAATAACTAATGACTCATGACTAAATCCGATCCCAATCGAGTTTTGCGGCGTCTACCCATTGTTGTAGGTGGACTAGGCGCTGTACTTTTGTTAATTAACCGCTTGTTGACACCCCAATTAACTGAATCTCAAGCGCGTGGTGATGTGTTGGGTGTGATTTTGAGTGCGGTGTTAATTTTGACGGGTTTAATTTGGCAGCAGGTACAGCCCCGATTGCCTGATAGTGTAGAGCTAATTGGAGAAGAAGGTTTTGTACTCGCGCCAGACTTACCAGAAGCCGTAAAAACTGAACTAGCTTGGGCATCTCATTTATTGTTGACTAATACAGTCACGCGATCGCTAGTAGTTTTTTATCAAGGTAAAGTTTTGTTGCGTCGGGGAATTTTGGGTACAAAATCTGAGGTTGTACCAGGAGCAATCTTAAAACAGGTACTCGAAAAGCAAAAGCCGATTTATTTAGTGGCGCTAAATGTTTATCCAGGTAAGATTGAATTTGATTACTTACCAGAAAATACTCAAGGTGTCATTTGCCAACCCATTGGCGATAAAGGTGTTTTAATTTTAGGAGCTAATGCCCCTCGTAGTTACACCAAACAAGATGAAAAATGGGTCGCTGGAATTGCTGATAAATTAGCTGTTACTCTCAGTCAATTTTAGATTTTGGATTTTAGATTTTAGATTGACTATTTTCAATGGAAGACGCTAACATCCTTGATTTATCGTTGTAGAGACGTTGCACTGCAACCTCTCTACAGGGCACACAATCCTTGATAATTCGTTGATTTAGATAATTCACATCAGACGTAAGTTATTTGGGATTGCTATATGTTTTTATTTGTCAATTCCCAATCCAAAATCTAAAATCTAAAATTAAATCACCAAGAAGTTAAAAAATTCCACCCTTCTGTTTCTTCTGGTGTATTTTCTTGTTTTTCTTCTGATGTATTTAAATTTGGCTGTTGAATTAAATTATTATAATCTCCAGAATCATACCATTTTAATAACTCGCCAGCCCGCATCACAACCCAAGGAATTGTGGCTTCTGTGTAACTTAATATTTTGGTTAACCGGTCTGCTGTATCAAGATTCTGAGATGCAAATTCACGCGCTTGAGTGAGGAAATCTTCAATCACAGCAGCAGTCAAGTATTCTTCTGGTAAACCTGCAATTTTGATCAATGCGGTGGTTGCAACATTAATATCTTGGCAAGCTAATAAACCAGCGCGATCGGCGGTGAACCTAGCCATCATTTGCCAATTATATAAAGCCAATTCCATACCACTGGCTACCAAGCCACCAACTCCCAATGTAGTACTGCTCAACAAATTTTTTAAAGTCGGCATCACAAATGCCATTTGGTGATAAACCATGTGTTGACTTTTAATGCGAGCAACTTCATGTCCCAAAACATAAAGCAACTCATCTTGATTAAGCCACTCCATTCCATCTAAATTAATACCAATGAGAGGTTTTTCTACTCCCACAATGTAAGTGACAATGTGCCCTGTAGCCCGAAATAGATATAGTTCAGGAAGTGGTTTAACATCAAGAATTTCACAGGTTTCTACTAATGCTTGATGCAATTGTGGAAAATTCCGAGGGGTAACTCTGATACTACTGCCAAGGCTTTGGATACGGAGTAGGCGATCGATACCGTATTCGTTAATTTTTTTGAGTAGCAAAGAGACACCAGGCATTTTTTGTAAAGATGCTAAGGCTTTGCGATCGAAAGGGTGTTCGTAAGTTTGTGAATTTAGTCCAGTTAATATTTTTCTCTGCATTGATTTCCTATTCCCAGGGCTAAGTGCTTTTATTTGCAGTTTAGTTTTTTAAATAGTATAAATCGCATCTTTGAGAGGTGATTTATAAAGGTAAAGCCGTCCTGCACTTCGCTTAAGTACGGCGTTTTATACCCAAATTTTCGATAAAATTGTTAAACCCCGCCCTTAGGGTGGGGTCTCATAGATGGTGTTTTTTGGATGTAACACCTTCTGGGGTAGTACAGAGGTGCTACCCTACAAAAGACTAACTGATTGGGAAATTTCAAATTTTATCTATGCAAATTATCTATTGGCTATTAATTGCCGTAATGGTTGTGGGCATTATCGGCGCGGTGGTTCCTGCAATACCAGGTGCTAGCTTAATTTTAATTGCAATTATCATCTGGGGAATCGTTAGCAGTTCCTTTGCAGTTATCAAGATTCCATTAATCGTGACAATTGTTGTTTTGTTACTCAGTGTCGGCGTGGATTTTTTAGCTAGTTATCTAGGAGCAAGACAAGCCGGAGCTAGTAAGTGGGGACAAATTGGGGCAGTTGTCGGTTTAGTACTGGGATTTTTGGGATTATTGCCAGCTTTACCCTTTGGAGGCCCACTGTTAGGGATTTTAGTAGGGCCGCTATTGGGAGCAATTATTGGTGAGTATCTTTACCGACGTGAATTCGGTTTAGCGGTGAAAGCAGGTATCGGAATTGTCGTCGGTACACTGGTAGGGAATTTAATTCAAGGCTTGTTGGCGATCGCCGCTGTTACAGTATTTATAATTACAACCTGGTCGCAGGTTTACGGCGCTTAAAATTCATCGATTTATTGAACTTTCACCGCATTTACGTACATAAGAAAATTGAGTGGATAGAATAACTAAGTGGCGTAATTAGTTATTCATCTACTCAATATAACCGTGAAAAGCTTAATTTACTGGTAATACAATTTTGGATTTTAAACGAAAACAATACTTCCTATCCCAATTGGGTCTAAAACATACACACAAGCATTAAATTTTCGTCTACAACTTGGGAATTCAAAATTAGACCTCGCCCTCAAGGGCGGGGTTTAACAATTACACTGTTTGTGAATTTTTTATACGCTTTTGCAAACCAAACAATGCTACTAATCCTAAAAGACCTAAGCTGATAGTTGTTCCTGGTTCAGGTACAGTTTGATTAACATCCAAACGCACACCATCACCAGTGATGAATTTACCACCGATATTACCAAGTTTGACTTCAAAAGAACTGACATTTGTCAAAGTCACTTTCTTGATATTGGCGTTATCTCCTGGAGTAATTGTTCCTGCAAAAGCACCGCCATTAACGCTCAAAATCGCAGTACCTATATCTTCGACATCGAAGAACGATAATACTAACTCGTTAATTGTGTTAGTAAAATCAAACTTGAATACACCAACTTCTAATTGACCATTTTCTGGTACAGTTCCGTCTGTTTTTATAGCTACAGGACGGAACCAGTTTTCACCTGCAATTGTGTTAGTTCCTGCATCTGGGTTAGCGAAGGAAACACCAAAACCATAAGAATTTGGGGTTGCGCTATCATCACTGAATAACAGACTTGGTTTGTAATTTGCGTTGTAATTCTGACTGGTAACTGTGTAACCATAAGGAATTGTATCAATACAGCTACCAGTTAAACAAGCAACGTTTGTTAATTGAATTTCCCCTTCCACTGGAGGAACTAAAGAAGCAGCTTCAGCTTTAGATATACCAGCAATTAAATTTAAACCTATAGTAGATGCTGCAAATGTTGTTGCTAAGATAGTTAAATTTTTCATTAGACTTTCTTCCTCTGATTAGTAATGCTTTAGATGAAAAATTTTTTTTTTTTTTTTCA
>Ga0314811_100144_pt1 | contig 12401 bp, 14 predicted proteins | sample STEome_7_FD_202340 | JGI IMG/M metagenome (GOLD analysis project Ga0314811, IMG submission 202340) | Metatranscriptome of soil surface biofilm microbial communities from soil inoculated with nitrogen-fixing consortium DG1, State College... ...
GGCAGGGTGGTTTCATACAACCAGAGAAAAATGACAATAGTTCTAGAAGGCGATCGTAAATTGACAAACGGTTTGTATGAATAATCTGCTCGAACAGTTGCAGCAAGTGCCAGACTATCGGCACATCAGAGGACGAAGACATGAATTGTGGTTGGTACTGTTTGTGATCTTGCTGGGAGCAATGACAGGATATTGGGGCTACCGACCACTGGAAGACTTTACCAAAATACACAAACAAAGCCTGATTGAACTGTTAAACCTAAATGAGACTATTAAGTTTCCATCCTATTCAACGTTCCGACGAGTACTCAAAACAGTGGATTTTCAGCCATTAACAGACTTGATTTTTTGATTGGGCATCAGTTTTTGTTCCACCAATGTCTCATGAGAGACTGGCGATCGATGGCAAAGGCATTCGTTGCACAGTCACAGATTACAGTCAATCCTACCAAAACTTTATCAGCACAGTATCAGTTTATAGTCACGAGCGCGGCATTGTACTCAGGATGCAACCAATGTCTAATAAAAAAATTAGTGAGGTGGCGATTGTACAACAATTAATCTCCGAATTTTGTGGTCAACAAGTAGTTTTTACTCTTGATGCCTTACACTGCCAAAAAAACAGTATCACTCATCATTGACAGTGGCAACGACTACATAATTGGATTAAAACAAAACCAACCTACTCTGTACAGAATGGCTCAAACACAAGCACAACAAGATACTCCACTCAGTAGTGTCACAACTGTAGAACATGTTCATTCACGAAAAGTCCAACGTGAGTGCAAAGTTTTTGCTGCCCCCGAACAAATGCAAAAAAAATGGTCTGGACTCAAAACTTTTGTTGTAATCGATCGTCAGGGTGAGCGTGATGCTCAACCATTCTATGAGCGCCAATTCTATATCTGTAGTCAATGTCTCGACGCTCAACAGTTACTTTCTGACATTCAAGGGCATTGGGGCATCGAAAATCGGTTGCATTGGGTTAGAGATGTCACCTTCAAAGAAGATTTTCCACTCCGCTGTGGTGGCAATGCTCCCGTCAATTGGTCTATCTTACACAACTTTTTTATTACGATCGCTCGCCAACTTGGTTTGCGAACTATTCCTCAAGCACAACGCGCCCTCTCCAATCAACTGCACAAAGTTTTTTCTTTCTTTGTATGAAACCACCCTGCTCCGGTTAGCAATGGGGGGGACATCAATAACGATGGTATTGATGATTTACTGATTTTTGACGGGAGAGAAGTGTATGTAGTATTTGGGGCGACAAATCTGGGCAGTAGCGGCACTCTTAATTTCTCGTCAGTTAATGGCACTAATGGTGTTGTGATTAGTATTTATGGTGAGGATATTTCACTCAGCTATTCTGAAGATATCTCACTCAGCAATGTGGGAGACATCAATGGTGATAGTATTGACGACCTAATTTTTAACAGCGTTTTTACCTTCATCACCCCCGACCGGGAGGCCAATGTATTTGATGTTAATTTTAGCTCTGTGGTGTTTGGGGGGAGTAATGTAGGGAGTAGCGGTCGGTTCTTAAATTCTTTCGATGGCACTAATGGCTTCTCCAGCCAAAATACCAGATTCAGCAAAGTAGGAGATATCAACGGTGATGGCATTGATGATTTGATTGTTAATGGTAACCGTGTAGTCTTTGGGGCAACGAACATAGGTGGTAATGGTTCCATTAATATCTTTGACTTATATGATAATAATGATGGCTTTTTCGTTACTAGCTCCACCGTTTATCCCTTCTTCATTAATGCCAAAGCAGGAGACTTCAACGGTGATGGTATTGACGACCTGCTCGTTGGCTCACTTGAGCAAACCTATGTAGTATTTGGTGGAAAGAATCTGGGCAGTAGCGGCACCCTGAATCTCTCAGACTTAAATAGCACTAATAGCTTCGCCATTAATGGTAAGAGCGCTAATAACTTCGCCTTTATTAACCCTTCAGGATACCAAGTCAGCAATGCGGGAGACATCAACGATGATGGCATTGATGACTTGATTTTTGGTGAGAGTAGTGCTGACCCCAACGGCAAAACTGATGGTGGGCAAACCTACGTAGTGTTTGGGGGGAAGAATTTGGGCAGTAATACCCCCCTCAACCTCTCAGAGTTGAATGGCAGCAATGGGTTTATTATTAATGGTATCAATGCGGGCGATCGCTCAGGTACCTCAGTCAGCAAAGCGGGAGATATTAACTTCGATGGTGTTGATGACTTAATTATTGGCGCACCTGAAGCCGACCCCAACGGTAATACCAATGCTGGGCAAAGTTATGTCGTCTACGGTAATGCTGCCCCTACCCTCGACCTCAACGGTACTAGTTCAGGTACAAATTATGCTGCAACTTTTAGCGGCACTCCTGTAGCTGTTGTTGATACTACCAAGCTCACCGTCGGTGACACTAACACCTCTACTCTCAAGCAAGCTAAGATTACCATTACCAATCGCCAAAATGGCACAGCTGAAAGTCTCACTGCTAACACGACTGGCACCAGCATCAGTGCAACTTACAACACTACTACTGGCATCCTCACCCTTAGTGGTACGGATACACTAGCCAATTACCAGAAAGTTTTGCGGACGGTAACTTACAACAACACTGCTGCAACTCCCAACACTACTGCCCGAATTATTCAGTTTGTTGTCGATGACGGACAAGCTCACAGCAATACTAGTAAAGTTACTACTACTACCCTGAACTTGACAGTTACTCCACTCAATCTCACAGGAACTGCTGGTGCAGATACTCTGGTCGGTTCCGTTGGTAACAACATCATTGATGGTAAAGCTGGTAACGATATCCTCACAGGCAACGGCGGTCAAGATAAGTTTATTATTCGCCGAGGTGATGGCAATGATACCATTAACGATTTTGGTGGTGTCGGTAAAGGCACTAACCCATCACAGGCGGTAATTGTCAATGTTGATACGCTGCAATTTATGGGATCGGGATTAACTGCTCAAAATCTGCTGTTAACTAAAAATGGTAACAACTTAGAAGTCACCTTTGAAAATGTTTCTAATACTAAAGTCACTCTGAAAAACTTTCAGTTAGAAAACCTGGATAACCTGAAAGCTTCCGGAAGCAGACCAGCCATTGGCAATATCCTGTTTGATGGTCAAACTAGGATCGTTGACAGTTTTAATGTCCTTGATGCCAACTCTAGTGATACGACCATCGGCATCAAGAACACGGTGACTTTCCTCAATGACCTGAATAACAATCTTATAGGTTTAGACAACTCCGCTGATGTCATCAATGGTCAGGGGGGTAATGACAAAATTGATGGTAAAAGTGGCAACGACTTACTGCGTGGTGGTAATGGCAATGATAGTCTCATAGGTGGTGTAGGCAACGATAGTCTTGTCGGCGGTGCTGGCAATGATGTTCTTACAGGTGGTGCGGGTGCTGACTATTTCGTTTACAACACCAATACTGCCTTTGTTAGTTCTGCTGTTGGTCAAGATACTATTAGTGACTTCAACCGCTTCCAAGGTGACAAGATTATCCTAGATAAGACTACTTTCACTGTTATTACTTCTGCTGTAGGAATCGGTTTTAGTAATGCGAGTGATTTTAAAGTCACTACTAGTGGCGCAACCACCACAACAAAAATTGTCTACAACCCTGTGACTGGACAGTTGTTTTACAATCAAAATGGCAGTGCTGCTGGCTTTGGCAGTGGTGGTCTATTTGCTACCCTTAGTGGTGCCCCAACATTGACAGCATCAGATTTTGTGGTGCAAGCATAATTTGTCTAGAATAGGAAACTCCAAGCTTGGAACAATAAAAACTAAGCTTGGAAGATTTAGCTTTTATTAACGTCTGCTACCACCACGATGAGGGGCTTCAGTTTCTTCTTGTTTTGTTTTAAGTGCAAATACTTGTTGATGTTGTGGCTGTTGAATTTTTTGCAGTGCGAATTGGGCACGGGTACGAACTCCGAGATCTGCATCTGTATCTAATATTTGCTGGAGTCGTTCTTTAATACGTGACGCTGGATCTGGTAAGGTAATTGCCATCGTTGTTGCTAGTGCTTCTAAACTCGTGACTACTGCATAGCGCACCACCCACTCTGGATCTTCAGAAATTAATAGTAATGCCTCTATTACCTGAATCTGCACAGATTCTATTTTTTCTGATGGTAGTTGGTACCAGCGCAATGTTCCTAGTCCCCTGGCTGCGGCGCGCCGCACACTCAAGGAAAAATCGGTTTTTGCTGCTTCTAGCAAAGTGTCCAGGGCCCGTAAATCTCCAATTCCTGCCAAGGCGCGAATCGCCCAGGCTCTAGCACCATAGTTGTAGTCATCAATTAGTTGCAATAGCGGTGCGACTGCGGGTTCTCCGATGGCAATCAATCCATCTACCGCCGCCACGGCCGCCCCCGGATTATTGTAGCCTAAAGCTGCAATCAAGGTGGGCACAGATTCTTCTATACGCGCTGCTGCCAACTCTTGAACTGCATCTAACAAGCGATCTGAAGAATCTGCTTGTTCCACAGCACGAATCAATATCCGAGCCAGTTCACTGTTATCCATATCAATTTCACGAGTCATTATTAGTCAGCCAATTGTAGCTTAAGTCATCCGTAGTTTGCATTATGTATAAACCCCCTAAACCTTTTTTGCGGTTCATTCGGGGGTTTATACAGTAAAAACATTTTATTTTTAAGTATTAATCACAACTGATTACTCAGGAATCCTGACTACAACAACGAGTCCATCAAATTCATCACTTTAATAGCACCTGCGGATAAAGTGGTTGTTGCTGTGCCCTTGACTTGATGTTCCAGTAATCCTTTGAGAGAGATGAGTTTGAGGCTATTTTCTGCCAAGGTCTCGGCTATGGCTTCAGCTGCGGGTAGATACCCAATGGCTCCCAAGTCTGCTAACACAGCTCGACGCAATTGCAGTTTTTCACCAGCCAAAGCCTTTATCAAGCGTTCTCCATAAACTCGTTCTTGGGTTAACTGATACATAGCTCGTGCAGCTGCATATTGCACCAGTTCTATGGGATGCTCTAAAAACGGTTCGATGGCAGAAATCGATTCAGTAGCCCGCAAACTCCCCAAAGCTTCGATAATTGCATCGTAAGGTTGCGATAAATCTGGCTGCTGTGGTTTTAGTCGCCCTTGCTGCAAACCTGCTTTTAATAGCTCCATCAGTGGAGGAATACAAACCGGATCGCCTAGCATATCTAAAGATTGGGCTGCTGCTTCCCGGACATAAAAATCCGAACAGTTTAAACAAGCAATTAAAGGTTTTACTACGTGGCGATCGCCAATTTTACCTAATGCTCTAGCTGCGTTCCGTCGCAGAGGATATCCACCTTCTGGTGTCCTGTCGTCTTCATCCTCTAGGGCTTGGATTAGTAGTGTAACCGCAGCTGGTTCGCATATCCGAAACCTACCCAACCACCAGGCGGCATAAAATCGCAAACCTAAATCTGCGCTTTGGAGATTTGCAATTGCTTGGTCTACTGTTAGCTGTTCACCTCCAGGTGAATCCCCTGGAGGTGATAAATCTTCAAATTTCTGCGGATTGGAATTCATCAGAAGGAGGATTACTCTGTTGGCTATCTGTTTTTGTCTCAGAATTCAATGGCTCAATACTAACTATTTTGCCACCCAAGCGAGCAATCCGCCGCATTTCTTGACTCATCCGATTATCAGGTACGATGATAAATAAGCTGGCACTAGAACGAATCGGATAGTTGATTGTTTGGGTTTCTTCACTTTGGCGCAAACCTACTACTTCATAGCGGAAGTAGCGACTACTAGTTCTACCACCAATAAATTGTCCAACCATAAATCAATTTAAAATTCATTTCAAAATTTTTTATTAGTTATTTGTCAATAGAGGGGAGTCGGGAGTTTCGAGAAAATACTTTGCCTTGTTGGGGCTAAATTTCTGACTCTACTCTCTACTCCCTACTGCTTACTGCCCCCCGAAGGTGGCTTCGGTCATTTGTTCTTTGTCCTTGTTGGTTAAAAATAATCAACGACCAATGACCAATGACTCTAAAGTGGCTTGACGCTGGCGATTTTACCACCTTGTTTTACTACTCTTTGGAAGTAGCTAGATAGCTCTTCATAAGGTAGGATTACCGCTTGATTGACACGACGTGTTTTAGGATATCCAGCTCCAAAAACTCCTGCTACTTCAATGCGGTAGAGTCTACCTTCTTTACCAAAGGTTCCTGCGCCGCCGAAAGTGCTGTTGGGGGTAACGCCTTTGGTAGGAGCAACGTAAGCAAAGCCTGAGGGGCCACCAGAGGGAGGAATCACTGCTGATGCTGCATTACGTCCTAATTCGCTAGCCAAACGAGAGGATTTACCTTTGAGTTGGGAGCGATCGCTGCTGGCATACCCACGATATAGTTGGAATATCCGGCTAAATCCTACAGTTTTCTGGCCTGTTTGAGTTTGGAACCCGCGATAGTAGGGCACAATATTTTCCCCAAAGTTGGCTTGATACTCTGGTGAATCTATATATGAATCAATGTCAGCATCGTAGCCCTTATTTTGGTACAAATCTAAGTGATAAACCACATCAGACTCATCGTAAGGGGCACGACCCAACAAATGTTTGTAGTTCAGTTCAATGACGCGGGTTTGAAAATTGTCGTAGAAAAATTTCTTTTTGTACAGTTCTGATTTAGCTACTTGACGCACAAACTCTTGGACAGTGATTTTGCCATCGCGCAAAATAGATTCGGCACTGATGAGGCGGTCAGCGGCCAATATGTAATCATTGCCTAACAACTGACGATATACGGCAGAAATTACTCTTTGTATCTCTTCTTTAGTCGCATTTGGACGCAATTCCAAAGGGGCGCTATCAATAAAAGGTTCTGTTCCCAGACGGGACGCTGCTGTTGTAATCGCCATCTGTAAAATTCTCCTTCAGTAATACCTAATTCGCATTGGTCAGGGTAACGAACAATAGGAAATTGAGAGTAATGAAATTCTCTACCTAATCGCTACTCTCTACTTCCTATTCCCCGATCCTATTCTTTACTTACACAGCTGTGATGCTAATCACTTTACTGCCTTTACGATTGAGTTGCTGTAACTTACTAGAAAGTTGCTCGTAGGGAATTATTAACTCGGCAGTACCACGACGTACTACAGTTGAATTGGGAGAAGCTGCTTGCAGGAATCTAATCCGGTATGCTTCTCCACGACTACCTGTAGAGAGACCAGTTAAAGCTCCTGAAGATACTGGGTAAATTGGTGAAGCCAGATTCTTAGCTATTTCCCAAGTTAATTTTCCTTGTTTTACTCCTTGGGCGCGATCGCTATTCGCATAACCCCGATACAATTGAAACAGTCGCCCATAACCAACGTTTTTCTTTCCTACTTGGCTTTTAAAACCTCGGTAGTAGGGCACAATATTTTCACCAAAGTTTTCTTGATATTCTGATGAGTCAATGTAAGAATTTATTTCTGCTTCGTAACCCTTTGAATTGTATAGTTCAACGTGGTACGAAATTTCCGACTCATCTTCTGGGGCGCGACCTAATAAATGCTTATAATTCAACTCGATAAATCGAGTTTGTGAGTTGGAGTAGAAAAACTTCTCACGATAGAGTTCCGATTGAGCAATGGCTGATACAAAACCCCGGACTGAAATTGTACCCTGCTGCAACAGTGATTCAGCACTCTCCAAGCGATCGCTATCTAGTAGGTATGCATTACCCAACACTTGACGGTAAGCTGCTCGGATCACTACTGCGACATCTGCCTCTGTTCTATCAGGACGTAATTCTACTATTCCTGAGCTTTCAAATGGCTCAATTCCTAGTCTTGCTGCTTGTCCCAAAGCCGCCATTTCTAACCTCCTCAGTTTTAACTACAAAACTGAAAACTTTTTAGAAAATATTTTTTCTAATCTTTTAACAGTCTTTATCAAAATAAAACTGCCCGGAGAGGTAAGCAACTCATAGAACTTAACTTGTCATAAGAGCTGATTTCCTCTCCGGGCTAAAGAAACACTCTAGCTCAGAGTATTAATTACGTAGTCGATGTAGGAATTTGCTTCAACAGCTGGGTCGCCGCTGAGACCGTGGTTAGCTTTGATGTACTTGAGAGCTTCAATGTACCAGCTAGGAGACAGGTCAAAAGTTTTGTTGATTTCAGCTAAGCCAGAAATCAAGTAATCATCCAATGGGCCTGTGCCACCTACAACTAAAGCGTAAGTAATAATCCGCAAGTAGTAGCCAACATCACGCACACACTTAGCTTTACCGCGTTGATCGTAAGCGAAGTTGGGGCCTTGTTGTTGGGTGGTGTAGGGGAACTTGTTGTAAACAGCTTGAGCTGCACCTTCTGTTAAACGTGAGGCATTAGCACTCAAGGATTTTGCTGCTTGCAAGCTAGCTGGTGCTTGGCGAAAACGACCAAAAGCTACTTGGATTTCGGTGCTGCTGAGGTAGCGACCTTGAGAATCAGCCGCTGAAATTGCTTCGGTTAGAGGTGTTTTTGTCATTTTTGGTACTTCCCTTTAACAAACTTTTCGTTGAAATTTTATTTTGTCCAGCGGACAATCATTTCACCCAATAGCAGTAGTGCTTGGATTAAGCAACAGCAGCAGCAGCGCGATCGAAGTAGCTAGCGATTTCAGCTGCTAAAGCGCTGCAATCTCCTCTGGTGATGCCATTTGGATCGTTAACAATCTTCAAGGAAGCATCTTTGAGCTTTTGGATACCAACAGCAACGGAAGCTCCAGGAGTTCCCAATGCCAAGTAAGTTTCGCGCAAACCATTGAGAGCGCGGTCATCTAGAACGCTGGAATCACCAGCAAAGATCGCATAGGTTACATAGCGAAGAATGATGTCCAAATCACGGATACAAGCAGCAGCGCGACGGCTGGTGTAAGCATTACCACCAGGAGCGATCAATTGGGGTTGTTCTGCCCACAGGTCGCGTACCGCAGCAGCAACAATAGCAGATGCGTTGCTGGTAATACGGTTAACTGCGTCTGCACGCTTGTTACCTTCTTTTACTAGTTCGCTCAAAGCATCCAATTGTGCATCGGTGAGGTATTCACCACGTGTATCAGCTTGGGCAACCACTTTTGCAAATGCATCTAAAACCATTGCGTTAAATCTCCTAATTGGCTTGGTTAAGAATTATTTGATGTCAAAACTGAATGGTTCAGCTTTTCTTCTTTCTGATGTCAGAGGCTTAACCATCTTCTGAAAGGTTTACAACGGACATCCAAGGTATAAGTCTACGACCTCTAGGGTTTCTGATTAAAACTTTTGTTACAAAACTTTATCTTAATATGAGAGACCAAAAAACCTTCTAGATTCAGCATCCCATCAACCTTGTACTGTTATTTTGCCTTTCAAATTATCTTTATACTATGATGATGCCTTTTGTTTTATTAAAAATTGTTATGTTACCTTGAATTTATGTTAACTTAACTTAACATAAACATTTACTTAAGTAAAAATACGATTTTCAAATAAAATGCCGCTACTAATAGGTTTGGTGAGGGAACTCCAAAAAATAGATGATTCTGTTTAAATTTGTTAACTGTTGACTGTTCACAGTTAACGGTCAACCGTCAACGGTGAACAGTTAACAATCTTCTGTGGAATATTTTTTTACTTGAAGTCCCTAATTAAATTACGACAAAAACGGTGAAGGGGCTGCCGTAAGTAGCTCCTTCACCTCCTTAGAAGGATTGTGATTGATAATGGCTCAATTTACTTTTTGGAAGTTGCTAAGTATTCAACCATACATAATTTTATACGCCTAGTAATTTTCTCTCTAAATCAAACAAAAAGCCGTGAATATACTCCTCAGTCCATTCATCACCATAGAAACGCTTGAACATTCCCCGCGCCGGGTCTTTTTCAGCTCGATATCGCAGGTATCGCAGTTGTGCTTGTTGGATATCTGCTAGGCTTTGGGAATCAGTTACAGGTTCTACTTGCTCTACAAAATCGAGGTAAGCTTTGAGATAATCTTGAAAGGCAGCAAATACTTGGGTTTCCACCACAACAGTTTCCTGGGGGCGAGTCCATAGAAAAGCAGGAGAAAAGAATGGTCGTGCTTCTTCTGGAAAATCGCCACCCCAACTTAGGTGTTGTTGATGGGCATGGAAGATAGGCAAGATTGGTTGGGTATACTTTGCCTGATATCCTGCATCGTCTCGGAATAAGGGTTGCATATCCAAGGCGATGAGGTGTCCTCCTGGTAATGTCACCAAATCTGCCCCAAAGAAAGGTAAATCATAGTTGAGGTGTGGGAAAATTACGAAATTCAGCACTTGGAGGGAATTACCACCTTGTACGTGTGCTGCTCGAATTTGCCTGAGTTTTGTAGTTTGAAAAGCATAACTAGTGGTGAGAACCTCTTGTTGGTTCTTACCTTTACCCACAGTTGCAACCTTAGACTCAAATCCTTGAGGAATAGGATAGGGTTGTAAATCCAAACGCGATCGCATGTAGGCGATGGCATAATCGAGAAATGGCTGATAAAGTGTCATTTGATGTATAAAGATTGGGTATTGGGCATTGGGCATTGGGCGTGAGAACAGGACAAGGAAACAAGGAGCAACCTTTCTCCCTTGTCTCCCCATCTCCCCACCTCTCCATCTCCCTCATCTCCCCGCCCCATACCCCATACTCCTTGCGTCACCTTCTACTTACTACCAAAGGTACGGCATCTTCAAATAAGAACTCGTGGAGAAAGCGTTCAGCCCATTCATGACCGAAGTAACTGCTGAATAAGCCAGATGCAGGATCGCGGTCTGCACTATATTGGTCATAGTCTTTTTGAGCTTTGACAATGCGCTGGATATCTTCTGGGTCTTGCAGAGGTTGGGCATTTGCTAACATTTGCCAATACAAGTTTAAGTAATCTTGAAATGCTGCAAAAACTCGCGTTGCTACTGTTTGAGCATCTGTTTTGGCAAATAACAAGTACTTAGAAAAGTACTGATTAGCATCGTAAAACTTCATTTCTAAGTTTTGCGATAAATCTGGGTATTTTTCATGGAGAAATTTCAGCGGCACTATATATTTTTTTTGATACTCTTCGTCTTGAAATAAAGGTTGAAAGTCAAGGACAATCAGGTTTTTAATTTTACCAAAAGATAAAAAATCAATCCCTAATAAAGGTAAATCGTAGTGATGGCTGGGATAAATCACGCTGTTAAAAATTTGGGCGCTCTCCCCGGCATCAATGTAGGTATAGCGAATTTTTCGCAATTCTTGACATTGGTGACACCAACTACGGATGGTTGCTGGGTTTCTGCCGCGATCGCTAACTTTGAATTCCAAACCAGGAGGAATGTCCCTGCTTTGCAAATCAAACCGTTCAAATAGCTCTTTTTCTAAAAATTCCAGGAAAGGCTTATACATACAGCATGACTCATTAACCCTTGCATGAAAATAAAGTATGTCGATCGTACACGTCTCATTTCTTAGAAACAAAGCAACATTCCTTAATAGGGAATGGGGAATAGGGCATTGGGCATTGTGCACTGGGCATAGGAAGTTAGGAGTTATGAGAGGTAGGAGTTAGGAGTTAGGAGTTAGGAGTTATTCTCCTTATCTCCCTTGTCCCCTCATCTCTCGATGCCCCATGCCCCATGCCCCATGCCCTATGCCCTAGCATGATTTTGAGCAATCATTTGCTCTAGCAGTTGTTGAGAAACACAACGACGCTCAGAACAATAAGTCATCAAGTTGATTCCGTTCATCATTCGCACGGTACTAACTCTGACACGAAAATCATCTGTTACAAACCAACAACGTTCTTGTCCTTGGTTGTTGTCATAATCAGTATCAATGGTCAGCACTCCATCATGAGCAAATCGATATCGGCTAACAACTGGAATGCTCTCTACATAGCCTTGGTTGCGGATTAATTTGCCAGAAAGCCCTGTTTCATCGTCGGGAATGTCAATCAAAATGGCGGCATTATCGGTATTTGGGGGTCTGGTGTCTAGGTTGGCTTGCCATGCAAAGCTAGCACCTCCAGTTGCTTTGTCTGGCTCTATTCCTTGTGCTTTACAGACTTCTTGCACTTTGGGATCTTCTTTTTCGATGACGGTAATGATTAAATTCGACTCGCCCGACTCATCTGCGGCTGAGTCAAAGTGATGAACCGAACGCTCTGTAAACCATGTGCCTTCACTTTTACGAAAGAAGTCAATCATTGACAATGGTGGTATTATATGCATTTATTGGGAAACCTCTTTTTTAAAACAATAATTTCGGCAAAATCTGGTTGTAATCCTACACAGCAATATCTGGTGGAGACTGGCAATAGAGAATAGGCAACACAATTTGTTTGTGAATGATTTTAGTAGTTTTGTACTACTATGTTGTATTATTTGTACTAATTATTTTGTTGTTATCTAAA
>Ga0314811_100145_pt1 | contig 12373 bp, 7 predicted proteins | sample STEome_7_FD_202340 | JGI IMG/M metagenome (GOLD analysis project Ga0314811, IMG submission 202340) | Metatranscriptome of soil surface biofilm microbial communities from soil inoculated with nitrogen-fixing consortium DG1, State College... ...
CGGAGTAATCCCAGGAGTGCATTTGACGGAAGGGTAGACCCATCTTTTGGAAGACGTACTTCTCTTTCACACCAGAAGCAATTAAATCTGGCTTGAGTGCTTTTACAAATTCCTCGAATTCATAAGCAGTTACGTCATCGTAAACGATGGTGCCGTTTTCGATGTAGTGGGTGGTACGTTTGTAGTCGTCGTTGTGAGCGAACTCATAACCTGTACCAACCATCTTCATACCCAAATCTTGGAAAGCGGGTACAACGTGGCGAGGACGCAAACCACCAACCATCATCGCAACGGTCTTACCTTCCAAACGGGGGCGATACTTGTTAACGATCGCATCCATTGTAGGCTGATATTTAGCGATGATCTTCTCAGCGTTTTCTTGGATCTTGGAGTCAAACTTAGAAGCGATTTCCCGTAAGGATTCAGCAATCTTGGTGGGGCCGAAGAAATTGTATTCTAGCCAAGGTATCCCATAAGCTTCTTCCATGTGACGGCTGATGTAGTTCATCGAACGGTAGCAGTGAATCAAGTTCATCTTCACGTTCGGTGTCATCAACATTTCGTTGATTGTACCATCACCAGACCACTGAGCAACTACGCGCAAGCCCAGTTCTTCTAACAGAATCCGGCTAGCCCAAGCATCACCACCGATGTTGTAGTCACCGATAATTGCTACGTCGTAAGGAGTAGACTCGAATTGTAACTTGCCTTCTTTTTTCTCTTTGTCGGCTCTGGTGAACACCCAGTCACGCACCATGTCGTTAGCGATGTGGTGACCCAAGGACTGAGAAACACCCCGGAAACCTTCGCAACGAACGGGAACAACTGGCTTGCCAATTTCTTTGGATGTGTTCCGAGCTACTGCTTCGATGTCATCCCCGATTAGACCGATGGGACATTCAGATTGAATGGAAACACCACGGTTGAGAGGGAAAAGAACTTCCAATTCTTGGATTAGTTTGGTGAGTTTCTTGTCACCACCGAACACGATATCGCGTTCTTGGAAGTCAGAGGTGAAGTGCATAGTACCAAAGGTGTCTACACCTGTGGTGCCGATGTAGTAGTTACGACGACCAGACCAAGACCAGTAACCGCAACCTACAGGCCCGTGGCTGATGTGGATCATGTCCTTAATAGGGCCCCAAACCACACCTTTAGAACCGGCGTAAGCACAACCACGAGCGGTCATTACACCAGGAAGAGATTTGATGTTAGATTTAACGCCGCAATCGCTCTTACCTTCTTCGTATACGTTTAGGTGCTTTTCCCGTTTTTTAGCTGCTTTTTCGGGATAAGCGCTTAGTACTTCCTTAATTAGTTCTTTTCTTTCTTCGATGATGTTTTGATTTTCTGGAGGAGTCATTTTTGCCTCTCTAGCTCCTAAGGAACGGGGATAGGAAGGGGAACTTCGTCCCCTGTGGGGTTGGGGACTTGCAGTCCCCTTGGGGGATACAGGTAATCGGTAGAAAGAAGGTAAAAGGTAAATTATGCAATTGTTTCCTTTCCCTTTTCCTACATCACAGCTTACTTAACAGGTGCTTCAGCAGCAGTTTTACCGATGATGTCTGCGTGCTTGGTATCGTCATCAAGAATACCGAATTCAACCAACAATGCTTCTAGCTCATCCATTTCGATTGGTGTGGGGATTGTGAGCTTGTCGTTGTTGATGATCTTCTTAGCTAGTGCGCGGTATTCGTTACCTTGTGCGCTGTCGGGTGCGTATTCGTTAACAGTCATCCGGCGTAATTCTGCGTGTTGAACGATGTTGTCGCGGGGTACGAAGTGAATCATTTGGGTGTTCAAACGTTCAGCCAAAGTTTCGATCAATTCGATTTCCCGGTCAACTTTACGGCTGTTACAAATCAAACCACCCAAACGCACGCCACCGGAGTGAGCATATTTCAAAATACCACGAGCGATGTTGTTAGCAGCGTACATCGCCATCATTTCACCAGAGGTAACGATGTAGATTTCTTGTGCTTTACCTTCACGGATAGGCATAGCAAAACCACCGCACACAACGTCACCCAATACGTCGTAAGATACGAAGTCTAGGTCTTGGTAAGCACCAGCTTCTTCCAAGAAGTTAATGGCGGTGATGATACCACGACCGGCGCAACCTACACCGGGTTCTGGACCACCAGACTCCACGCACTTAACACCACGGAAACCGGTGAGCATTACTTCTTCGAGTTCTAAATCTTCTACTGCACCACGTTCAGCAGCTAGGTGAAGAACTGTGGTTTGAGCTTTACTGTGGAGCATCAAACGGGTGGAGTCAGCTTTGGGGTCGCAACCTACAATCATGATGCGCTGACCCATTTCTGCCATAGCTGCGAGGGTGTTTTGGGAGGTGGTAGATTTACCGATACCACCTTTACCGTAGAAAGCTATCTGTCTAATATTTTCGTCAGTCATTGTTCTTGTTTTCCTGCAATTGGTTGGTTGGTGGGTCTTTTTTGTTTGAGGATCTCACGCCTGTCGGAGCTATGGCTGTGAGGGTTTGTAGAACATCGCCGGTGGCGATCGCTCCACAGTAAAAACATAAATAAGTAACTGCATATACTTCCTCGTTAAATTTGTTTTCTTTTGGACAGGCAATTTTAGATTTTAGATTTTGGATTTTGGATTAATTCCACTGAGAAATCCGGACGTTTGTAAGCTTAAATAATTATTGGTAATTTGTCTTTTGTCCTAGTCATTAGTCATTTGACTAATGACTAAGAGATTACGCAATTTACAAATACGTCGTCATGTGTTTCAGCTTCCAAAACTTAGTAGGAATTGACCTAAATATTCGTCAACAATTAATGTTTAAGTCCGATTATTTGTTCAAAATAGCGGGTTTCAAGTTCGAGACGCGATCTAATGCAGCTTTTGTATCATCTGCGGATACTCCAGCTACAGACATTGATTCACTCAGGTGTTTGACGATCGCATCGAAGTGTGACTGTTGTAGTGCCATACCTGTGTGGGTTTTGTCCATCGCACGGCCGCCGTATTCCTTTGGCCCTTCAAATATTTGAGAAAAGAAAGTAATCTGATGATTACGTTGCTTTACCATGTCTGTGTTAGCGAAAAAACCCTTGAGGCTGTTATCTGCAAGAATGCGTTTGTGAAGCTCATCTACTACTTTCTCAATAGTAGGTTTTCCGCCAATTTTTTCGTACAATGTACTCATGTTTGTCTCCTTTGAAGCGAGTTGAATGACGGAATTTGCAATTAGGCGCTTGACTATTTTCGCCTATATGCTGTTGTTAGTAGGACTGATACCAATTCGTAATTCGTAATGAAGAAAGTTAGATTTGATTTAGATTTGCTCATTTCAATCTGGAACTTTCTGTTGACGAATTGGTATGAAACATTGAGTGGAGACAATTATTCAAGTCCAATCCTACTTTTTGTTGTTAGCTGATGCTTATTCGGGCGTATTTGTAGAGTACGTAAACTCTACAGGAATTTCTAAACTGCTTCGACTACAAGGTTTTTACTGACACGATCTTGTAATCTGGCTTCGATCGCAATTTTCAAGGTTGCTGTGCTACTGGAGCAAGAACCACAAGCACCTTGTAAAATTACTTTCACGCGATCGCCTTCTACATCATACAGTTCTACATCTCCTCCGTCTGCAATTAAAACGGGTCTAACTTCTTCGTCGAGAACTTTTTGAATGAGGGCAATTTTTTGAACGTTGGTTAGCGATCGCTCCTTAGAAGTAACAATTTCTGTGGCAACTTTTACGCCGTAATTGTTGAGATCCGGTGCGGTTGCTTCCTGTCTTACTGATTTAATAATATCATCAATATTCGCCAAACAGGAACCGCATCCGCCACCAGCTTTTACATAATTTGTTACTTGTTCGGCATCAGTGAGATTATTTTCTAAAATCACGCGACGAATCTTAGATTCGCTAATACCAAAACAGCTACAAACTAATGCGCCTTCATCATCGTCATCATGGCTATCTAAAGGAATGCCACGATAATTATAAATGGCCGCTTCTAAAGCTTCTTGTCCCATAACAGAGCAGTGCATTTTAGCTTCTGGTAAACCACCCAAGTAATCTGCAATGTCTTTATTGGAAACTTTCAAAGCTTCATCTAAAGTCAAACCTTTAACCATTTCGGTTAATGCACTAGAAGAAGCGATGGCACTTGTGCAGCCAAAGGTTTGAAAGCGCGCATCCAGAATCTTATCAGATGCTACCTCAACCTTGAGGTGCAATCTCAAAGCATCACCACAAGCAATGCTACCGACTTCCCCCGTTGCAACCTTAACACCAGGTTCGCTGACTTGTTCGATTTCTCCCTGGTTTTGGGGATTGTAAAACAGTTCTAATACTTTATCTGTGTAGTCCCACATGGTGAATTTTAGATTTTAGATTTTGGATTTTAGATTGGGGGATTGGGCATGGGGGAGGCAGTGCGGTCTTGGGGTCTCCCCAAGTGGAGCAACTGCCGTCATTGGGCATGGGGCATTGGTTATTAATTCATCTCCCCATGTCCCTATCTCCCCATCTTCCCAGTCCCTAACGGTGCGCTAGTGCTTGTTCTTGTCCTTGCAGCCAACCTGCGTCGTCATTTTTGAAGGGTGAGAGGGCGCGTAGACGTTCTACAATACCGGGCATGACTTCGATAACTTTATCGATTTCAGCTTCTGTGGTGTAGCGAGAAAGGCTGAATCGAATCGAACCATGCAAGGTGGTGTAGGGTAAGCCCATTGCCCGGAGGACGTGGGAAGGTTCCAGGGAACCAGAGGTACAGGCAGAACCAGATGAGGCACAAATACCGAATTTGTTCAATAACAGTAGAATTGCTTCACCTTCGATGTACTTGAAGCCAATATTCGTGGTGTTGGGTAATCTCTGCGTAGGGTCACCATTAACTACACAATCGGGAATGGTGGCGAGTAAGGTTTGTTCTAGGCGATCGCGCAGCCTTCTTTCTTTTTTTGTTGCTTCTTCTAAGTGTAACAGTTCTAGTTCCGCAGCTTTACCCAAGCCAATAATTCCCGGAACATTCTCTGTTCCCGCCCTGCGTCCGCGTTCTTGGTGTCCGCCAAGCAACAAAGGACGGAATCTCACACCGCGTCGCACATACAAAGCACCAATGCCTTTGGGTGCGTGCAGCTTGTGACCGGACAGAGTTAACATATCCACGGTGCTATTCTTCATATTCATGGGAATTTTACCCACTGCTTGCACCGCATCAACGTGGAAGAGAGCGCCATGCTCTTTTACTCGTAACCCAATCTGCTCAATGGGGAAAACCGTACCGGTTTCGTTGTTGGCGTACATAATTGTTACCAACGCCGTGTTACCAGTCAAGGAAGCTTCTAGTTCATTGAGATCCAACTGCCCTTGATTATTCACCGAAAGGTAGGTAACGTTGTAGCCTTGGGTTTCCAATTGTTTGCAGACATTCAGTACTGCTGGATGTTCTACTTGGGTAGTAATAATGTGTCGCTTTTCTGGTTGCGCTAACAATGCAGCGCGAATGGCGGCGTTATCTCCCTCAGTTCCGCAGCTAGTATAGACAATCTCTGACTCATCGGCTCCCAACAAGGCTGCTAATTGTTCTCTGGCTGTTTTCACGCCTTTGGCAAGTTGTCCGCCAAAGGTATGCATACTAGAGGGATTGCCGTAAAAGTCCGTCAGGTAAGGCAGCATTGCCTCTACAACTTGCGGATCTACCTTGGTAGTAGCATTATTATCGAGATAGATGCAGTTCTTTTCCATTGTTTGTAATTTGATATCAGAATAATTAGCAATGTGGGGAATAGGGAATGAGGGATAATTACCAATCTTTTGACCCTCTAACCTGATACCCGTTACCCTTTAACTTTTAAGCTTCAACAATTCGTAATTTTTGAGTTGAATTTTGCATTACGAATTACGAATTATCTTATTAGGCTTCTACTCCCATTGTGCGGGGTTGGCGTTTTTGTAATTGTTCAGAGTACTTCTGAGAATAGCAGTTAAACCAACGTTCCCAGTAATCTTGTTTATTAGTTAATTTTGCAAGGACGCGATTGTAATTGGCAAACCAGCCTTCCCAATAATCAGCAGGCTGTTTCACGCAACCGTCGCAGGTGGGACAACCAGCTTTACACTGAGGCACTGTATGAATGCTACCAACACAGTTTGTGCAAAGTTCGGGATCTATCCAGCGATCGCCATCAACTATTTTGATTGCACCGGTAGGACATACAGACAGACACAAATCACAGGAAATACATTGGCTAGTGATTTTGTAAGCCATGATTATTCTCCTTTTTGTAGATGGGGCATTGGGCATGGGGAATGTTGACTGATGACTGATGACTGATGACTGATGACTGAGGAGTTAGGAATTTGGAGTAATGGAGCTGTCATCTCCCCATCTCTCCATCTCCCTATGCCCCATGCGCCATGCCCTATTCCTTAATCCATTGTTCGTAAAATTCCAAAGCAACCTTCTCAATTACGTCGTAAGCTTCAACAGTCTCTATTCCAGCTTCTTGCAATTTTTCTTTGGGGCAGTTACCAATTTTGGAAACTAAAACTGCTTTGCAATCTGCGATCGCTTTCATAATATGCTCAAAGGAAGCTTCTTCGCCGTATCCACCTTGGCAATATTGATCGATTTTGCGATGACTGATAAAGCGAACTTCATTACCATCTACTTCGTAAATTTGGAATTCTTTGGCGTGACCGAAGTGCTGGTTAACTAAACCGCCACCTTTGGTTGCTACTGCAACTAAGATTTTGGGGTTGTTGGCAACTTTTTTGCCAGCTAGTGCCTTTTCTTTGGCTGCTTTAATTTCTTGTTTAAATTTCTCAATACCTTCGTGAACTTCTTGGCGCATTTCTAGGTTATATTCTGGGGCCATTTCCAAGAATTTATCTTTGGTAAATTCCTGGCTGCGGTCTTCTCCCAATAATCCCACTGCATCGGCACGGCACTGGCGACAGTGACGCATCATTTTCATGTTACCGGAGCAGTTGTCTTGGAGTTCTTTAAGTTCTTTGGGTGTGGGGCCGCGTTGACCGATTAAACCAAAGTGTGTGCCGTGTTCTGGTGCAGAAATCAAGGGCATGATGTTATGGAGGAATGCACCTTTTTCACGAATAACGCGATTGACTTCAATCAAGTGTTTGTCGTTAATTCCGGGAATCATCACGGAGTTGACTTTACACAAGATATCAGCTTCTTTTAAGGCTTGCAATCCTTCCATCTGCTTTTCGTGCAGCAGTTTTGCCCCTTCGATGCCTCTGTAACGTTTGCGTTTGTAGTGAACCCAGGGGTAAATCTTAGCACCGATTTCTGGATCTACCATGTTGATGGTGATCGTTACGTGATCTATATTTAACTGTTTAATGCGATCGATGTATTCCGAGAGCATTAAACCGTTAGTAGATAAACAAAGTTTAATATCTGGTGCTTGCTGTGCAATTAACTCAAATGTGCGGAAAGTCTTTTCTGGGTTGGCGAGTGGGTCGCCAGGGCCAGCAATTCCCAAAACTGTCATTTGGGGAATCTTGCCTGCAATTACCAGAGTTTTGTGTGCTGCTTCTTCTGGTGTCAGCAACTCGCTAACTACTCCAGGACGGCTTTCGTTGGCACAATCATATTTGCGGTTACAATAGTTGCATTGAATGTTACAGGCAGGAGCAACTGCAACGTGCATCCGCGCGTAGTGGTGATGGGCGTCTTCGCTGTAGCAGGGATGTTGAGCAATGCGTTCTTGGAGTTTTTCGTCCATTTCCACGGTGGTACTGCTATCGCAGCCGCAACCACCGGATTTTGCTTGGGTTGTTGTCGAGTCCGTGGCGGGGGAGGTGACGAGTCGTGTAGACGGTGGTGTCATTGAATTTCGCAAAAGGATCGGTGGACTTGGCTGCCACTGTGGGAGATGCAGTGGCTACTCTCTATGCCCGGAAATTGAAGTCGTGGCTGGTACACTGCCTGCAAACGCTTAGGTTTAGGCGACTTGTTATCAAGTAGGGCAGGCGGTAGATATTTGATTTTGGGCTGTGATTTTGGGCTGGTGTGTGTCAACGTTCGGTTCTTGGGAGAATTGTGCTTGCAGCCACGACTTCTATTCATTTGGGGCATGGTGCTATGTCATCCCTCCACTTACTCTTCGCTGCCTTTTTGTGTAGGAGCGTTAAGTAATTGGCGATATAAGATTTATATCAGCCGTATTTGACCCAGGGAACGCGTTTATCTAGGATAGAATTTATTGGATTTATTAAGCTTGTACTCAAATAGGAAAAACTCTAATTCTTTGAGCTTTACAAGAATTAAAAAAAATTTTTTCGGGTAGGGGTTCTAGTATTTTTGGATTGGGGTTCTAGTGTTTAGAGAAGGGGGTTCAGGATTTCTTTGTACTCAGCCAAAACTCGCTTCCAGCAAGGATTTTAATTCACTTGAAACTCAGTTTGAGTTATTTAAATGTGTACTCAAATTCTCCTCAAATCCCGTCAAAAGCAACAAAGACTAAGGAATTTGGGGGAAAAACTGGAGCAGAATATGTCGTACTACTCCAGATACGTGCGAAATTCAATTCTGTATCCAACATATCATTTTTTTTGGGCTAAAAATGCAATTCATATTTTTTTAACTTTTACTTTGGCAATGATATGCAATTAGGCTTCTAACTTTTAGCTGGCAAGGCATACAGCCTCGTCAAAATGGGTGTGTTGATGCACATGTTTTTCAAAAAATTTAACTTTTAGCTCGTTTTTTTTCATTCCAAGGATGAAGAGATAAGAGGGATGAAGGAGATGAGGGAGTTTTTTGATTGTTATTTGTGAATTTTGTGTTTTGACGAAACAATCAAATTTAATCTAACATGACTTGGCGATCGCAATAAATATTCTGAATTGTTCGCTGCAAACTTTTGTATCGCTTTTCATGCAACTGCATACCCTCAGGTAAAGTTAGATCGGCGGCTATAGTCAAAAGTGAAAAGACCAGCAAACACCACAAAATTTTTATCCAAATGCGCGGATGGGTAGGTGTAGAAAATCAACCTTTGACAAAAATCTCTGTGTTCCTCTCAGCACATACCTTTCAAGCAAAAATAAATCAAAATCACCCGCGCATCTTGCCCAGAGAGCATTTCAGCGATTTAATGTCAATCAATTGAAATTTTCTGGTGATACAATTGACCCATCCGCGCAACTGAACCTTGAAAACCAAATACACATTAGCTTTAAGGCTTTGGCTGTTACAATTTTTCTTAATCCCTATTAGGGATTGAAACATCCCTGCAAATAACACCGCTTTTAATGCTTCTGGGTTACAATTTTTCTTAATCCCTATTAGGGATTGAAACTACATCAGTATCAATATCAGGCATTGATTTTCTGGTTACAATTTTTCTTAATCCCTATTAGGGATTGAAACATTAGCAAAAAGTAAATTACCTGGCTTCAAATCTGTTACAATTTTTCTTAATCCCTATTAGGGATTGAAACTAAAACTTACTCTCAGTTTAGCCATTTCTTGTTTGGTTACAATTTTTCTTAATCCCTATTAGGGATTGAAACAGAAACAGCATTAACTTTTTCAACGTGCTTTGATAATTGGTTACAATTTTTCTTAATCCCTATTAGGGATTGAAACAGAAACAGTTATTGACGTAGTAAAGAAAGTAATTAGTTACAATTTTTCTTAATCCCTATTAGGGATTGAAACCTTAGTGCTAACCCTGGTAGTTTAGGATTAGTTCTGTTACAATTTTTCTTAATCCCTATTAGGGATTGAAACTTGAGCTTTAAATAAAGCTGGCCCGTGAATTGCTGGGTTACAATTTTTCTTAATCCCTATTAGGGATTGAAACTACGTCAGACTGGCGAATGGCGGAGAGTTCAAGGTTACAATTTTTCTTAATCCCTATTAGGGATTGAAACCTGGAGAACTCCTGTGCTTCGATCCGGCGATCGCATGTTACAATTATTCTTAATCCCTATGAGGGATTGAAACGGCTTTTGTCAATCTTGTTGACACTCAAAGGGGTGGGGTTACAATTTTTCTTAATCCCTATTAGGGATTGAAACACGAGTAAGCATAGTTTTTGTTGCAAAATATTAAGTTACAATTTTTCTTAATCCCTATTAGGGATTGAAACATATCTTTAGTCATCCCCTGAGATATAAATAATACCCTTGTTACAATTTTTCTTAATCCCTATTAGGGATTGAAACCTCCATCCAAACTATCGGATACTCTATCATTATGGTTACAATTTTTCTTAATCCCTATTAGGGATTGAAACGTTGAAGAATTGCCGAGGCGTTGAGTTTGGCCTTGTTACAATTTTTCTTAATCCCTATTAGGGATTGAAACGGCTGGAACGCAAGGAAGCAGCCATAAAAGAGGGTTACAATTTTTCTTAATCCCTATTAGGGATTGAAACTTCAAAGCCTGATTGTAGAAACAGAGAAATTAAGTTACAATTTTTCTTAATCCCTATTAGGGATTGAAACTTTACTTTCACATATAGCACCTTTGGATAAGTTTACAATGTTACAATTTTTCTTAATCCCTATTAGGGATTGAAACGGGATTTTTATTGTTCCTCCGGGATCAAAAATATCGTTACAATTTTTCTTAATCCCTATTAGGGATTGAAACATTATTTGTAACACTACTAAAAAAAGGATAAAAAAGTTACAATTTTTCTTAATCCCTATTAGGGATTGAAACATTCTACATGACTTACCAAAGTCGCCGATTGAACTGTTACAATTTTTCTTAATCCCTATTAGGGATTGAAACATGGTAGTGCCCCAGATGGTAAGGCACTAGATTTTTACCTTGTTACAATTTTTCTTAATCCCTATTAGGGATTGAAACCATGTTCTCGCTCATACACACAAGGAGGGGATGCATGAGTTACAATTTTTCTTAATCCCTATTAGGGATTGAAACATGGACGATATTAATGAGTTTTTAGAACTGACGATATTAACAAAGTTACAATTTTTCTTAATCCCTATTAGGGATTGAAACTTTGATGCGTTACTGACTGCCAAGGCAGACGACGGTTACAATTTTTCTTAATCCCTATTAGGGATTGAAACAAGGTAACCCCAGAAGAATTGGTGGCGCTGCTGATGGGATTGGTTACAATTTTTCTTAATCCCTATTAGGGATTGAAACTGAATTTGAGAGATAAAACTTTCAGCGTCGCCCTTGGGTTACAATTTTTCTTAATCCCTATTAGGGATTGAAACTTGAAATTATTAAGTCAACCATGAAAAATAAAGGCGTTGCTGATTGAAAGTATGAATTACTTTCACACATAGTCAATTAAAAATTATTTAAGTAATTGTATATTCACCTTGGGCGAGAGCATCTAACTTCGCTCGGTCTAATACCAAAATTTTTCCGCCTCGATGATAGCGGACGCTCGACTGGATTTGCTTGAACAATCTTACACACTCTTCATAGGTAATTCCAATGCTACGAGCAATTTGATAATATGGTAAACGCGATCGCAACAATTCTCCCTGTTCAGTTACTTCCGTTCCTTCTGTAAGTGCTGAGAACTTCAGGTATTGCGCTAAACGCACAATTGCGCGTTCTGAAACTAATCCATGCACCGTTTGATGTAGATGCTGAAGACGCTCTGTCAAAACTGCAATAATCCGCAAAGCCACTTCTGGAGTATGGTGAATTAGTGCTAGTAAAGCAGTACGCTCCAGCATCAGAATTTTGCAGTTCTGCTGTGCTACTACCGTTGCTGGCGCAAAGCCATTTTCTAACAGCGCCGTTGCAGCAAATATTTCTCCGGCTGGTAGTGTTCGCAGAATCGTTTCTTTGCCCGTAGCTGCTATTTTTTTGATTTCAATTCTGCCACCTAGAACGGCAAAAAGTTGACCAGGCAAAGGGTCACCCTCATGTAAAATGATTTCTCCTGGGAAATATTGCTTGACCATCGCATGAGCTTGTAATGCCAAAAGCTGTTGTAGTTCCAGCCCAGAAAGCAGTGGTATTTGCTTGAGTTGTTCAACTGTAACTTGCATTCTCAAAATGCTCCGGTGACTTCTTCCCTCAATTTAAAGGTTTAGCATCCTTGAGAGAAAGACCCAGACACAATTAGAGACTTGCAAATACAAAAATATTCCATACAAGAGTGTTAACTGTTGACGGTTCACAGTTAAGAGATCATTTATCAAGTAAATCTTGAGTAGTAGCGTGTCAACGCTAAAATGTTGCAATAAACAATGTTTTTAGTTGCGCCTTAGCACCTCCCAAACAATAAAGCTAATGCACAACTTTAGTCTAGACACGCTAGTAGTGGACTGACACAGCTAAAATGTTGCAATAAACAATGTTTTTAGTTGCGCCTTAGCACCTCCCAAACAATAAAGCTAATGCAC
>Ga0314811_100148_pt1 | contig 12227 bp, 10 predicted proteins | sample STEome_7_FD_202340 | JGI IMG/M metagenome (GOLD analysis project Ga0314811, IMG submission 202340) | Metatranscriptome of soil surface biofilm microbial communities from soil inoculated with nitrogen-fixing consortium DG1, State College... ...
AGTCATTAGTCATTGGTCATAAATTATTCTCCTTGTCTCCCTTGTCTCCCTTATCTTCCTCATCTCCCTCATCCCCCTCCCCACTCCCCAAGATTCAGTTAACCTAGTTAAAAAGCTGACTCTACCAAGTTCGTGATGTAAATGCAACTCTTACAGGAGGTCAAACTGTGAGTAACCTGGGCAAAAAAAGATTAGAAGTTGTTTTAGCGATCGCTACTTATTCTATTGGCAATGGTACTGCCTCTGCTGCTCCAACTCCTGGTGTAGAAATTCCCAAACAAATTGTCTTAACGGCATCTGATGTTGCTATGTATACCACTATCTGGAAAATCTATTTTCATGAGGATTTATCTAGTAAAGGAATTTTGGAAATGCTGGCAGAGTTGGGTTTAGTTACCTTTGCTGCCACAGGTACAGCTTATATTGTGAGCAAAACTACTACAGCCATCGTCTGTGAAATTGCAGATTGGCTTGGGCCTGTGGGATGGGGTGTTGCAGCAGTTATCGCTACTTCTATTACTGGTTTATTTGCCGCTAGCTGGGCAGTGTATTGCGATCGCCTTTATTCTCAAAGAGAACTTCAATCAATTTAATTCTCCTGGGAACCGGATTCATTAAACTTGCTTTAAAAATAGAGATTGAGAAAACCAAGATATTTTCATTGCGATCGCACTAGCAGTATAAATTGCATATTGACTTCATTAGATTGTTGACTGTTGACCGTTGACAGTTAACGGTTAACAGCCAAGAACAACGCTAGTAGTCTGGCAACTCAATAATGCTTGGTGAAGGCTGGGGAAAGGTAAAGGGATTTAAAACCTTTCCCCTTTCCCCTTTACCTGTAGAGAAATAATTCGGTTGAACAATTTATTACTCTCGGAGCTTGAACCTATCGTTACCTACCAAATAATTCGATTGAACAATTTAAGCGCACTCTCTACATAAGCCTTAATTGTCAGCAAAAAACTTGAATAAAGCGGTTAAACAATTTTTAAAATCCTTATGATTAAAGGGTTTTCAGAATTATTGAATAAATTCAATCAAAATTAAATTAAAAATTCCTGCTATAGTAAAAAGTCGCGATCGCAGCCTATGACCATAAACTGGACAATTCCCTAAAAGCTTGCTCAAAACCCATTCATAGCACTGACTTTTCACGTTATGTGGAAAAACCAACGTGAAACCTAACCCCCCAGCCTCCTTCCCTAAGAGGCTATCCATTAGTCACATCTTTCTTTACAATCTTTAAACGTTTATTTTGTAGGCATCTTAAACACTGAGGTGTGAGGTAATACTTGACAAATTGGCTCTTAATATTCTCGCGAAAATTAGGTTTTTATTGATAATTAACAACATACGAATAAGGGTTGTAAGAAACGTGAGTGAATACTCTCGCAAATGTTGAGAAAGATCCGGGTAATGGATAGCCTACAAGGAGAGAGATTTTCCAGATCCCGTGAAAAGTCAGATTCTTAGCATTACGGCAATCTTCGGTACTCGATAACGCTACTTTTTTGTGCTTTACCCCACATCAACCTTAGCTATTGTACTCAAAGTATGATCGGTAAAAATGTATGCCATTTTCCAATCATAAATATTGGATATCGTATAAACACAATAGCCGCATACCCAGCTTTAAGTATAATTGCTGTATAAATTATTTTGAGTTTGCTTTTATAGTTATGAATGATACTTTTACTAAACAAAGCAGAAGTGTTTGCAATAGCTTGTTGAGAAAACAAAAATATTAAAGAGCAAGAGCAGGTCTTTTAAAATAGCAATGGCAAATTACATAGCGTGGAACAGAGCGCTTATATTATATTTTACCAGTGGTTTGCAACGAGGTAAAAGAGTCTATCTGAGTGTTGAGGATGAAATTTTAGAGCTAATTGGCCATAAATTCCATCAAAAAACCGAAGATGTCAATTGGGCTGATGACTTCTGTAGAGCGGTCAGAGAAGCAGTCATTATAGAAGGACGAATTAATTTGGGACAATTACAAGGACGTAATGCAGCCGGTTTACCCAAAGGAGTAGCTTTTTTGAGTGTAATGGTATTAGCTGCCAATAATATGGTAGATGAAGAGGAAATCTCAGAAGATAATTACTTTAAGGGTTTACGAGCAATATTAGGGTTGCCAACATCAGAAGATGGTCGCCCACCGGGTATGAAGTGTGGCATCAAAGATGAAGAACCATTGTGGCACGAATGGAATAATTGGTTAATGTCCAGTGGATTCATGCCTTCAGCACATCGAGGTCGTGGAGGCCGAACAACTTATATTAACTATCCAATTTCTCAATCTCTACTTCGCCGCACAGATAAAAACCGACTTGTACAACTTTTCAGTGAGAAACAATGGACAGCCCAATGGGATGCCATGACTCTGTTTGCTTATGTAAGACGAGAGGTTCGCAAAACAAAGTAGTGGCAAGTAACAGCAGCATATAAAAGAGCAAAAGTCAGTTGTGGTTTCTCTTCAAACTTAGTTATCTTTTGTAAAAGCGACATGACGAACTATAGATCCCGAATACAGACAACCGACTACGCCAATTGACTGCTGTAAGATTTATTATTCAGTCTTGCAGATAGATTTGGGGCAACTTCCAGCAGTGTTTTCTGGGCAATATCGTTTAGGCGGACAGTCAAGATTTGTACTAAGTAGTTGCAACACATGGATGTTAACGATTTCGCAAGTGCCAGATGGAGTTTAATTTTACGTCACTTGGGTATTTGTTTTGTGGATCTGACTAGCGATCGCTCCAGTGTTATTGCGAGTAGGTGAGTGAATATGCCAGGTGATAGAATGAATTTTCAAGCTTTTCCTACTCTGATAAATCTACTCTATTCAAATTGGAGAGCAAGATGGCAAAAGCCCCAAATATACCACCAGAACCAGAAATTACAGATCAGCAAAGAGAAGCAGCAGAAGTAGAAATTCGTGAAAAACAAAAAATAGTTGATTATGATACAAAAGAGTATCCAGTGGAAGTACTTGTCCAAAAATATAGAGATGGGCTGAATGAGGACATTAATGAGTTGTATATACCAGACTATCAACGGGAGATGATTTGGGAAGAATCTCGACAGTCAAAGTTTATTGAATCTATTATGCTAGGACTACCAATTCCATATATTTTTGTTGCTGATTTACGACCAAAAGATGATGATGATAGTGATGATGAAGCTCGATTAGAAATTGTTGATGGTACTCAACGTATTCGTACACTAGACAGATTTATAAATAATGAATTAAAGCTTTGTGAGCTAGACAAACTACAAAAACTTAACGACTTTAAATTTAAAGATTTACCACTGGCACGAAGAAGACGCTTCAATCGGGCAACTATTCGGATGATTGTACTAACGGATAAAGCTGATGAAGAAACAAGAAGGGATCTGTTTGAACGCATCAATACAGGTAGTGTCGAACTAAACGACATGGAAAAGCGTAGAGGTATATCTCCAGGCCCATTTGTTAATCTTCTTGAAGAACTAGCTAAAGATCCTAAATTTCGCAAGCTATGTCCATTCTCAGAAGCACTTATTAATAAACGCGAACCAGAGGAATTTGTGTTACGTTTCTTCGCATACCTAGATAACTACAATAAATTTGAAAGACGCGTTAATCTTTTTCTGAATGAATATTTAGAGAAACATAACCATAGTGGAATAGACAGAGAAGCTATGCAAAATGAATTTCACGCAATGTTAAATTTTGTTGAACAATATTTGCCAAATGGATTTAGCAAAAAAGAAGGACATGTAAGAACACCAAGAATTAGATTTGAGGCAATTTCCGTAGGTGTTGCACTTGCTCTAAGAGAAAAAAGCAATCTTAAACCTAAATCAATGAATTGGCTTGACTCACCAGAATTTAAGGATTACACCACATCAGATGCAAGTAACTCCAGACCAAAAGTAATTCGGCGTATCGAGTATGTGCGCGATCAACTTCTCGGTAAAATATGACCAGTACATTATTTCAGGATTTTAATGAACGCTCTAAAGAAGTAAGCAAATATTTTATTTTTTTAAAGACATTAGAAGATGGCTCTACTAAATTAAGTATGCTAGGTAAACAAGGAAACCAAAAAATTAGAGAAATTGATTCTGAATTAATAAAAACTTTGAAGGCAAGTGGGTTTTTATTGCTCTATAACCTAGTGGAAGCAACAATGCGAAATGCTATCGAAACAATATTTGGTGAACTTAGCAGTAAAGGGGTTTCCTACGATCAAATTAGACCTGAACTTAAGAAAATAGTCCTTCAAAACCTCAAAAAACGAAATCCTGATAAAATATTTTCGAGCATCACAGCTATCTCTATTGATATTATTACTGCTGGATTTGATAAAGAAAATTTATTCTCAGGCAATATTGATGGAAAACTAATCAGAACTACGGCGGATGAGTATGGATTTTCACATACAACTGACTATGTTAAAACAGCACATGGAAGTGATTTAGTAACTATTAAAACAAACAGAAATCTTTTGGCACATGGCTTTAAATCTTTTGCAGAGGTAGGACGAGACAAAACTGCTGATGAGCTTTTAAAGCTTAAGAGTAAAGTGATTAGATATTTGAGAGAAATTCTACAAAATATTGAACAGTATTTAGTTAATAAGGACTATTTGGATTTATCTATTAGAGGAAATCCTTAACGGACAACTTCAAGATGATTTAATATGCTTTGGGCGATAACTTCGCCTAGTTTAACAGGAACAGCATTTCCAATCAATCGCCCTATATGACTTAACCCTAAAGCCTCATTGGGGGCGACAAACTCGTAATTTGCTGGAAAACTTTGTAGTAATGCTGCTTCCCTAAGAGATATAGCTCTATCTTGTTCAGGATGTCCAAAACGACCGTTACCAAATCCAAAACACTGTGTAGTGATAGTCGGGCTAGGTCTATCCCATTCCATCCGACCATATACCCCAGGATAAGTTTTACCACTCTTTTTGGTGTGGCATTCTGCAATTAATTCTCTAGGCCAATCTCGCCAAGTTCCTCCGGGTTTTGAAGCGCGAATACGACAAAGATTCAGATTAGATAGCTTACTGCATACATGGAGTCGATCTATCTGAGATTTTTGACCGGCAGAAAGTGGTTCAAGATGTTCAATAGCTTTTCTTACAGTTTCGTATCTCTCTGCATCATGTGTTGGTGGAATTAAGTTAACTTTGCCAAATTTTGAAGCCAGTAAAACTAATCGCTTTCGAGATTGAGGGATTCCATAATCTAAACAGTTAACTTCATAATATTCCAAAAAATAGTTTAAATTTTCTAATTTATCGATAAATTCATGAAATACTGGATGGTGTTTTAACTGAAGCACATTTTCCATTGAAATAATCTCTGGTTCACATTCTTCTACCAGACGAGCAAAATCACCGCATAGCTTCCACTTTGATTCTTTATCGTTATAACGTCTTGAATAACTTGAAAATGGTTGACAAGGGGCACATCCTGCTAAAACTCTAATGCTACTGCCAGAAAAATGCTTTGCCAGATCAGAACCGCTAAGATATTCTACATCTTGCAGTATAAATTTTGCTTTATTATTGTGTTCGTATGGAAATTTACAAGCTGGATCAATATCATATCCAGCTTTGACTGGAAGACCTGCTTGCTCAAACCCATGAGTTAGTCCTCCAGCACCACAAAACAGATCTACTGTAGAGATGCTGCTAACCATTTACTTCCTCTTCTTACCATATATAGCCCGATTAGCTAGACTAGCTCATTTTTACAATGACTACAACAAAGGTTTTTTTGAGGTAGTCCTCAAAAAATTATGAGGAATTGCACATTGGCTTGTAGTAGCGTTTAATCGCTACTACCTCTATTAATAGACTATTCTACCGTTACAGACTTGGCCAAATTTCTTGGCTGATCGACATCCAAACCGCGACGGGCAGCGATGTGATAAGCCAATAGTTGCAAAGGTACAACTGTGAGTAGGGGAGAAAGTAATTCTTCTATATGGGAGACAGGAAGTAAATCGTTAAAGATTTCCCCTGCTTCGCCATCTTTTACGGGAGTGACACCAATTAAGCGAGAATCTCTGGCTTTGGCTTCTTGGGCATTGGAAATTACCTTTTCATATACACTACCAGGAACTGCGATCGCCACTACTGGAACTTTCGCATCTAATAATGCAATGGGGCCGTGTTTCATCTCGCCGGCTGGATATCCTTCGGCGTGAATATAACTAATTTCTTTTAATTTTAATGCTCCCTCTAAAGCAATGGGAAAGTTAATTCCTCTGCCGACAAAAATGAAATCTTGGGTTTCAGCAAATTCATGTGCCAGCTGTTCAGTTAAACGTTCTTGACTTTCTAATGTTGATTCAATGTCTTTAGGAATTTCTCGCAAACCATTAATAATTTTCTCTAAAGTTTCTTTAGAAGCTGTCTGCCGATGAGCTGCTAAATCTAATGCCAATGCATAAAACGCCATTAATTGAGCGGTAAAAGTTTTTGTCGCCGCTACGCCAATTTCAATTCCGGCTAAGGTACTGATGATATTTGGTACTAAATGACCAAGGCTACTTTCTGGACGATTAGTAATACCTAAAAGTCGTGCTTCATATTTAGCTTCTTTATCCTGGCGGCGTTCTTTTTCCATGGTCAAAGCTGCTAAGGTATCAGCCGTTTCTCCTGATTGAGTAACGCCAATAATCAAAGTATTGGATGTCAATGGTGACGGTGCATAGCGATACTCAGAAGCGTAATGCACTTGAGTAGAAATTCCTGCAAGTTGTTCGATTAAATATTTACCAATTAATGCCGCGTGCCAACTTGTACCACAAGCAACGATGTGAATTTGTTCTAAATCTGTGTATAAATTTTCAGGTAACCTCAGATTAATTGGCGATCGCCCATTTGCCTCTACATTATTAAAATAAGCTTCTAAACTAGCTCTTACTACCCCCGGTTGCTCGTGAATTTCCTTGAGCATGAAGTGTTTGAATCCCTGTTTTTCCACCATCGTGGGATTCAAGTTGAGTAGTCGTGGTTGCTTTTTGAGCCTATGGCCAGCGAAATTATAAATTTCAACGCCCAATGGTGTGAGGCGGGCAATTTCGCCATTTTCTAAAGGTAACACCGCACGAGTGTAGGCAACGATGGCTGGTGTGTCGGAAGCACAAAAGAACTCCCCTTGACCAAAACCAATCACTAAAGGCGCTTGTTGGCGAACAACAATCAATTCATCAGGATAATCAGCACAAACCACCGCTAGTGCAAATGCCCCTTCTAAGCGGTTAACAGCTTGACTAACTGCTTCTAGAAAATCAGATGAGGAAGATGAAGGAGAAAAATTCTTTAAAATTTCGGCGATGAGGTGGGGGATAACTTCGGTATCTGTTTCCGAACGAAAAACGTGTCCTTTTGCTTTGAGTTCTTCCCGCAACTCGCGGTAATTTTCGATAATCCCATTTTGTACCACCGCCACTCGCATAGCAGTGTCCATGTGGGGATGGGCGTTGTATTCTTCTGGTTTACCATGAGTCGCCCAGCGAGTATGACCAATACCAATTTGGGCAGGGGTTTCCATTTGTTCTAGTTTAGAACGTAGGTTATGCAGCTTGCCCTTAGCCCGCACGCAATGAACTTCACCTTCCCAAATAGTCGCGATTCCAGCGGAATCATAGCCCCTGTACTCTAGTTTTTCCAGCCCAGCCAGTAAAATATCTGTTGCAGCTTGAGTGCCTATATATCCAACAATTCCGCACATTGCTCACACCATTTTTTTTCAGGATGATTACATCCAGTATAGTTGTTACCACAAACTGGGTGTTTTGCAAAGATAGGGCTGATACAAAAATGGCTAAGAATTCAGTTTCGTTGACTGTTGAGTGTTAACTGTTGACGGTTAACACTCAACAACTAATTAAAAATTACCAAAGAAAAAAGGGGGCTATTTGCTCCCTCTATGCCACTAGGTATTGTTATAGATTCTGGGCTTTGGATTGGACGGTACAAAAGTGGCTTATAGGATTTAAATACCCAGAGATTTTATCCCCATTCTAAAATTACGATTTTGTAAGGCGGGCAGTACCCAACACCAGTTGCACTTTTGCAGAACAAAGGACTGCACTGGCTTCCTGACAATGGTAAAAGTAGTTGCTATTGAACACTACAGGAGTCTTGAGTGCTGAGTTCCAAATCCTGAGTGAGGAATCAAGAAATTATTTTCGTAATTTCCTAGTTTGTATCTCAGCATCAGGTACTCAGCACTCTGCACGAGGTTTTTAGTAAGCCAGACCCATACTGCGAGTTGTTTCAGCACCCAGGTAAACCCGAATGCTCAAAAAGTCTGTGGGGCAAGCAGTTTCGCAACGCTTACAGCCTACACAGTCTTCTGTACGGGGTGAAGAGGCAATTTGAGCAGCCTTGCAGCCATCCCAAGGAACCATCTCCAGTACGTCAGTGGGGCAAGCGCGGACGCATTGGGTGCAGCCAATGCAGGTATCGTAGATTTTTACGGTATGAGACATTGAAAAAACGGCTCCTTTCGAGTGTTCTTCTCTGCGAAAGAATCATAATCAACGCATAGTTTACCGCAGTGCTTGATAGGCCGTAATCAAAAGGCTACATAACTTTAAACAATTTAATAAGCACGTTAGAAAATTTGTTTTTGCGAGATCGTCCCTATTGACCTTTAAATTAAAAACACCATTGCAACGTATTTTCACCACTCAATTACCATAATATGGCTTACTAGTAAAGTGATCTACAAAAAAATCAATTGAAAAGATGAGAACGGCAAGTTATCTATGGTACTTATTAGTTAGACACTATAGCAATCCCAAATTCAGGAAATGTATAACAAAATATTAAATATTTAACCAAATTTACCAATTAAGTGTATAGACAATGTGGCTTGATTATTGCTTATCGCTTCAGACTAGTGGTTCATCGCATTAGTTATGAAAGGTTCGTAGTAAGCACTTTAGTGCTTAAAAATCAAGGACTTTAGTCCTTACTACGAACATTTTTAATAAATTCCAGTTAAAGCTTTGACTGTTAACTGTTAACGGTCAACAATCTTCTATAGAATATTTTTTTATTTGCAAATCCCCTATATTATCTAGTTGGGCAATACGAGTCTGGGATTCAGGATTCATCGTCTGACTTGTTTTGTATTTGTGTATCTATCTTCAGGCGTTTAGTATCTTTTTGACGCTTCTTTTCTTTCCATCTGCCTGTTTTGCGTGCTGCTTCTGTTAAAAGATACTCAATTTGCGCGTTAACACTTCTTAATTCGTCAGCAGACCATTTTTCCAGTACTTCGTATAATTCAAGGTCTAAACGCAGTAAAAACCGTTTTTTCTGGCTCATCTTTTATACCAATTTTCTAAAATTTGGCAACCAATTCAAACCTTGAATCCTAAATACAATGTGAATTGCTTAATTATGAATTATGAATTGATATTAGGTGTAAAGGCTACCAGTGTTAATTACTGGTTGAATGTTTTGTTCTGAGGTTAAGACAACCAGCAGATTGTTAATCATAGCGGCTTTGCGTTCATCATCCAAGTCAATAATTTGCTGTTCGCTTATCCGTTTGAGTGCTTCATCAACCATTCCCACTGCACTTTCAACAATTTGCCGCCGTGCATCAATCATTGCTTTGGCTTGTTGACGACGCAACATCATTTGAGCAATTTCTGGGGCGTATGCAAGGTGAGAAAGTTTTGCTTCTAATACCTCAACTCCTGCAACTTCAAGTCTGGCTTGCAATTCTTTTTGCAAGAAAAGCGCAATTTCATCTGGTACTGCACGCAATGAAGGAATTGATTGTTCATCAGGTGCGTCATAGGGATAGCGAATTGCTAAAGTACGTATCGCTGTTTCGCTTTGGATAGCGACAAATTGCTCGTAGTCATCAACTGCAAATTTAGATTTGGCTGGTTCTATTACTTGCCACACTATGACAGCCGCAATTTCGATTGGACTACCTTGAGCATCGTTGACTTTTAATATTTTGCTGTTAAAGTTGCGAACTCGTAAAGATACCTTGCGTTTATCAGTAAAAGGATTAGTCCACCAAAACCCTGCTTCTTGAATCGTACCAACGTAACGTCCGAAAAATACTAATACTATTGCTTGATTTGGCTCGACTGTTAAGAAACCTGATAGTGAGGGAATGACTACTGCGATGAGTGTCGCTCCTAACCATGCACCTATTTCTGCTAAATCGGCAAAATCTCCCACCCTCAGGCTTCTACCTAAGACTTCTAATAATTGCTGTATTGTTGACCAAACCTGCCAACTGCCAAGAATGGCTAAAGCTAAGACTATGCTCAAAGCTATGAAGCCGTTGATTTTAAAAGCAGGAAATTCTCTGATTTGGTGCTTCATTGTCTATTCCTACAAATTTTTTGATAATAAAATGATATCATTTTGATTTCAAAAATTAGGAATTTAACAAGAGGTGGAGACGTTGCATTGCAATGTCTCTACATTTTTTTTAGGCTAAACTGTTTGCTGCTGTTGAGGTGACAATCTGACGTACTTGGGCATCGGTTAGACCTTTCTTTGCACTCAACATCAAGGCTATGACTCCGGCAACGTGGGGAGTTGCCATTGAGGTTCCGTCTTTAAAGCCATAGCTGTTACCTGGTAATGTGGAGTAGATATCGACTCCTGGAGCTGTGACGTAGGGGAGTGTAGTTGTTCCGGCTTCGTTGGAGAAGTAAGCCATATCTTGATACTTATCAATTGCCCCAACAGCTAGCCCCCAGTTCTTGGCATAACGGGCAGGATAAATAGGTTCGGAACCGCTAGAATTACCTGCTGCCATGACAACAATTACACCTTTGCTAGCAGCATATTTAATGGCTGATTCGATTTCGCTGTTGGGTTCATCGCCGCCTAAGCTGAGGTTAATGACATTAGCTCCGTTATCCACGGCGTAACGAATGCCTTTAGCTACCCCACTATCTTCGCCAGAGCCACTATCACCAAGGACTTTCACTGGCATAATCTTGGCATCATAAGCAATACCTGTAACACCGACACCATTTTTGACTCCGGCGATGGTGCCAGCGACATGGGTGCCATGACTATTGACATCTAGGGTGTTGTTGTTATTGCTGTCGAAGTTCCAGCCATAGACATCATCAATGTAGCCATTGCCATCATCATCTTTGCCGTTGCCAGCAATTTCTTTGGTATTCTTCCAGATATTATTGCTCAAGTCTGAATGATTGCGATCGACGCCGGTATCTAGCACAGCGACCACAACACCCTTACCTGTGTATCCCTTTGCCCACACCTCTGGAGCTTTTACGAGGTCGGCTCCCCAATCATTACCGCCCAGGTTAGGAACATCAGCAAAGGTAGTCTGGCCAAGGGCTTTAGCCACTGCTGCTGCTGCATTAATTAAGCCATAACCATCGGTGGTGTCATAACCGATATTTTTGATGATGGTAATGGCTTTGGCAACAATGTTGTTAGTTTCATTGCTTTCAGCAATATAGTTACTACCATCAACTTGATACAATATGTAGTAGCTACCCCCGGCAATAGTTTTGCTAATTTGAATTGAAAATGTTTCATTGATGTAACTTCCAGATGCAATACTGCTGGTGTATTCAGAATTCAATAAGATATCTTCATTGCTGAGAGTTTGATCTTTGGATAAATAAAGCTTGGTGTAGCTATAACCAGCATTACCAGCGCCTTGATTTTTCACTTGATAGCTAATTTGAATATTGCTACCCGTTGACGCACTAGTGGGATTAACAGCATTTTGGATAATTAAATCAGCTTTCTTAATAGCGATCGCTTTAGCAACAATATTATTATTTTCATTACTTTCGGCGATATTGTTATTGCCATCAGCTTGATATAACAGATAATAATTCCCTACCGCAATGCTACTATCGATGTTAATTGTAGTTGTTGAACCGCTAGAAACACCCGCAGCTATTGAATTAAAAAAGTAATCAGAACCTAAATAGATATCATCGTTGCTTAAGGTTGTATTTGTTGAAAGATAAAACTTTGTTTGCTGATACCATGCACTACCCGTGCCTTGATTTTTCACTTGATAGCTGACTTCAATACTTTCACCCACTGATCCTACACTGGGATTAACAGCATTTTGGATAATTAAATCAGCTTTTTTAATAGCGATCGCTTTAGCAACAATATTATTATTTTCATTACTTTCGGCGATATTGTTATTGCCATCAGCTTGATATAACA
>Ga0314811_100152_pt1 | contig 11864 bp, 5 predicted proteins | sample STEome_7_FD_202340 | JGI IMG/M metagenome (GOLD analysis project Ga0314811, IMG submission 202340) | Metatranscriptome of soil surface biofilm microbial communities from soil inoculated with nitrogen-fixing consortium DG1, State College... ...
TGATAGGTGGGGGTAGGGTTTGGTAAAGGTTAATGGTACGACAAGCTCACCAACCCGGAAAAGGTGAAAAAGAGGGATGATGGAAAGTAATCCGATATTTTGGGAGTAGATTGGGTAAAGGTTAAAGGGAAAAGGGGAAGGAAGAAAAAACCTTTTCCCTTTCCCCCTTCCCCTTTTCCCCGCCAAGTTACCTTGGAGTTTCACAAGTAAGTTCACAAATCAAATCGGATTGCTATATAAACAGTGGGTTGTGCTTAAGCCATAATAGATACATTTCCCCACAGAAGCATAGTTTATGACCTGCTGTCTAAATCCAGTTTGCCACAATCCGCCCAATCCCGATGGCACCCTGTTTTGCTCCAAATGCGGTACAAGGTTGGTGGTGCTGAGAAACCGCTATCGCCCAATTAAATCATTAGGTGGCGGGGGATTTGGTAAAACTTATTTAGCAGAAGATATCGATAAACTAAATGAGCATTGTGTCATCAAGCAGTTTGCACCGCAAATGCAGGGTACAGATGCACTCAACAAAGCCACAGAACTATTTGAGCAAGAAGCAAAGCGACTGCAACAGTTAGGAAAACATTCTCAAATTCCCACGCTGTTAGCTTATTTTAAGGAAGATAATCACCTGTATTTGGTGCAGGAGTTTATCGACGGACAGAATTTATTGACAGAATTGCAACAGCAGGGAAATTTCAACGAGCAAAAAATAAAACAATTATTACTGGATTTGTTAGATATTCTCAAAACAGTTCATCAACACAAAGTTATTCACCGGGATATCAAGCCAGAGAATATCATTCGTCGCAGCGATGGAAAATTGGTACTAATTGACTTTGGTGCATCCAAGCAGCTGACTGCAACGGTGATAACGCAAATAGGAACAACCATCGGTTCTTTTGGTTATGCGTCACTGGAACAAATGCAAGGTGGTGAAGCTTACCCAGCCAGTGATTTATATGGTGTCGGTGCAACTTGCTTTCACCTGTTGAGTGGAATTCACCCTTGGGAACTTTGGCAAAGACAAGGTTATGGTTGGGTTACTAATTGGCGACAATATTTGCAACAACCAGTAAGTCAAGAATTGGGGCGGATACTGGATAGATTGTTGCAAGAAGAATACCAACGCCGTTATCAATCTGCTGAAGAAGTTTTACAAGCGTTAAATTCAGAAACAATACCAGTAACTGTACCTGTTGCACCTGTATTTACGCCATCAATCAGTCAAAAAAAACCTATTCCTATATATCTTTTTCTGATTCCGTTAGTTGTATTAATGGGTGTTGGTACTGTTCATTTACTAGGAATAACAAATCTACTCAAAATAGAACAAAAAAGTGCTGAGAGTTACTATAAAGAAGGATTAGAAAAATACAATAACAAAGATTTTTCTGGTGCAATTGAAGATTATAACCAAGCTATCAAAATTAATCCCAATTATGCAGATGCTTACTACAATCGCGGTTTAGCTCGCTCTAATTTAGGAGATAATCAAACTGCACTTGAAGATTATAACCAAGCTATCAAATTTAATCCCAACTATACACAAGCTTTCATCAATCGGGGTTTAATTCGCTCTGAGTTAGGAGATAATCAAGCAGCCATTGAAGATTATAATCAAGCCATTAAAATTAATCCCAACTATGCACTAGCTTACTACAATCGTGGTTTATCTCGCTCTACTTTAGGAGATAGGCAAGCAGCAATTCAAGATTATAACCAAGCCATTAAAATTAATCCCAACTATGCAGAAGCATTCATCAACCGGGGTTTAATTCGCTCTGAGTTAGGAAATACTCAAGCAGCAATTCAAGATTATAACCAAGCCATTAAAATTAATCCGAGTTATGCACTACCTTACTACAACCGGGGTGTAACTCGCTATGATTTAGGAGATAAGCAAGCTGCAATTGAAGATTATACTCAAGCCATCAAATTTAATCCAAATTATGCGCTAGCTTACTACAATCGCGGTTTAGCTCGCTATGATTTAGGAGATAACCAAACTGCAATTGCAGATTATACCCAAGCTATCAAAATTAATCCCAACTATGGAAATGCTTACTACAATCGCGGTTTAGCTCACTCTAATTTAGGAGATCGGCAAGCTGCAATTGAAGATTTTCGCCAATCTGCTGATTTGTATAAACAGCAAGGAAAAGAAAAGGAATATCAAGATGCTCTAAACCGCATTAAACAATTTGAGCAAAAACCTTAAAATCTCTGCGTGTTACTGTGTCAGTTTAAATAATATGAGTTATTGGGAGTTGGGAGTGAGGAGTTTGGAGTGAGGAGTGAGGAGTTTGGAGTTAAGAGTTGGGAGCGAGGAGTTAGGAGTTGGGAGTTGGGAGTTGGGAGTGAGGAGTGAGGAGTTTGGAGTTGGGAGTTGGGAGTTTGGAGTTATTCGTCCCCTGCTACTGCTGCTTTCTTTATCTCCCTTGTCTCTGAAGTGTTCTAACTTTGATTGGGCGGATTCTGATAATTGTCCACTGCACACTCTTTCCCTATAACTATGAACCATCGCTAATTCTTGTTCGGGATATGTGCGATCGCTTATTACGTGAATTTTACTAGATTAAAATAATCAGCGTATTAATAAATACAATTTTATGTTGAAAGATTTTTGGGAGTTGAGGGAGCGATCGCTGTATCTTTCTTTATACAGCAGCGAACAGAGAAAAAGGTTATAACTCTCTCTGTATATGGCTTTATCCTTAAAATCTATACTGAATTTTTATGTAGTACTTTGTAACTTTAATCAATGATTTTTTGATGAATAACGAAAAATGAAAATATAAAGATATTTAACGAAGTGTTTTCAAAAACTACTACACGTGATTACCCTGTGTTCGGACTCTCGGAAAATATCGGCTAATCGAGAGTTGTGTGTGACGTAGTTCCCTACGAGGCTAGAAAAATGTTTATCTTCAACGTAAATCCAAGACATGCGCTTGGACAGATATTATCTGCATCCCTAGTTGGTTTGAGTATCTCAGTTACTAGTTTGATGTCTTTAGAGGTTGTTCCCAAAGTGGCGTTAGCTGATCCGCAAGCTGCGTCTGTGAATACTAAGGTGAACGTACCCACTACGATGAGATATTCGCCTTTTAATACAAACCGTTACTTAAAAGTACCGCCTAAGTTTTCTATCTCTGTTTATACTCGTATTCCCAAAGCTCGCTTCATGGCAGTTGCTCCCAATGGGGATCTTTTAGTATCACAACCGAATACCGGTAAAGTGTTAATTGTCCGGCCCAATGGCAGCAAAGACCCAATTATTTCTAACTTTGTCACAGGTTTACGCAGACCACACGACATTGTATTTCACAAGATTAACAGCACCACATACGTCTATATCTCTGAAACTCATCAAATCAACCGTTTCACTTATACCTATGGAGACAGAACTGCTAAAAATCGTCAAATTGTTGTCAGTGGTTTACCAGACAGCAGCACAAGCGAACTCAAAGGCGCGTATGGTCACGAACTGAAAAATATCGCACTCGATAGCAACCATAAATTGTACGTGTCAATTGCTTCTACCTGTAATGCCTGCGTATCAGATACTGTGAGTAATCCAAAACGTGGTGCGATTTACCAGTACAACGCCAATGGAACCAATCGCCGCCTTTTTGCCCAAGGTTTGCGTAATGCCGAAGGATTAGCATTCTTACCTAATACAAATGACCTTTGGGTAGTTAATAATAATCGAGACAATATCCGCTATCCCTTCAAAGATAGTACTGGCAATTACGGTAAGTTGATTCCCTCCTATGTAGATAATCATCCACCAGAAGTATTTACGCGAGTCCGAGATGCTGGTAACTACGGTTGGCCATTCTGCAATTCTAATCCTGATACTGCAAGTGGCATGAATAATATGCCCTTTGACCGCGACTATCAATACAATTCTGATGGACGTGTTAATTGCTATGCAATGGATAGGATTACCAAGGGTATTCAAGCCCATTCAGCTCCCTTGGGATTAACATTCTTACAAAATACTAACTTTCCTGGCTTGTACTCAAATGGGGTAGTGGTGGGGCTGCACGGTTCGTGGAATCGGCAGAAGAAAACAGGCTACAAGGTAGTTTACTTTCCTTGGAACAATACAACAAAGACTCCAGGGAATCAGATAGATTTAGTTAGTGGTTGGCTAGTTCCAGGAACAGAAGAAGTTTGGGGGCGACCGGTGGATATGGCAGTCGATAACCAAGGTAATTTGTTCATTTCGGATGACTACAGCGGCACTATCTATAAGCTTTCGTACAAACCTTAACTACGGTAGACGTAGCATTGCTACGTCTCTACATTATTGATGTTCGCTGGTAATCAACTAGCAACGGCGATCGCTATTTTCCCAGCTGCACGTCCGCTTTCGCTGTAGCTATGAGCTGCTGCTAACTCTTGTAAGGGAAATGTGCGATCGATTACTGGACGAATTTTACCAGCTTCAATTAATTCTTTGAGATCGACCAAGTCTTTAGCGTTGGGTTTTTCTAACACTAATTTTGCTTTTTGACCGGGAAGAAACGCTGTTAACACACTCTGGACAACAGTTTCCGCGCTGGGTAGGGTGGTGATATAAATGCCGTTGGGTTTGAGGACTTTTTTAGTTTGAGAAAGCGATCGCTTACCCACTGCATCAAAGATAATATCGTATTCCGTTGTATCTGCGGTGAAATCTTGCTGCGTATAATCAATTACGCGGTCTGCTCCCAAAGATTTCACCAAATCCAAATTTCTAGAACTGCTAACCCCCGTCACCACTGCCCCTAAAGCCTTGGCAATTTGCACTGCAAAAGTACCTACACCGCCCGCAGCACCATTAACTAAAACATTTTGTCCTGTTTGAATATTACCGCCATCTCGTAGCGCTTGTAAGCTTGTGAGCGCTGCTAAAGGTACAGCCGCAGCTTCTTCATAAGACAAATTCGTGGGTTTGAGTACGGCTAAGTTTTCTGGAATAGCAGCAAATTCGGCATAACCTCCCCCAGGAAAGCTAGTACTACCATAAATAGCGTCTCCTGGTTTAAAACGCGTTACTTGGGAACCAACTTCTACCACATCTCCCGCCACATCAAACCCAAGAATTTTGGGAAATTTGCTTCCTGTAAGCAAACTCAACATTCCTTGGCGAATTTTCCAATCAATGGGGTTAATGCTACTGGCACGAACTTTCACAAGTATCTGCGTTGGCTGAATTTTTGGCTGTTCCACATCTTCATACTGCAATACCTGGGCGTCGCCATACCGACGGATAACCACTGCTTTCATCGCATTCCTCCTGCTACCCTGTTTAATGGATTTGGCAATCCTAAGCATCATAATTTTAGCTTGGTTAAATCATCTTCAGCAGTTTTAAGTTGCTTGTTTGAGGTAGCTCATAGTTATCAATTAAAATCTCCCCTAAATTAAAGTTAATCGAAAGTATGAAGCGAGTGAAAAAACTATGATTAGTCAACAAACAATCAATATAGTTAAATCTACTGCACCTATCTTAAAAAAGAACGGTCAACAAATTACTACTCGGATGTATGAAATTATGTTTCATAATCATCCAGATATTAAAAAGCAATTTGATATGTCGGCTCAAGCAAATGGTTCGCAGCCGATAAAATTAGCGACAGCAATTTATGGTTATGCTAGCCAAATCGATCGCTTGTCAGCTTTAACATCAATGGTGGAAACAATTGCCCAACGTCATGTACAAACATCTGTCCAACCAGAACAATATCTGATTGTAGGAGAAAGTTTACTCCAAGCTATGCGTGAGGTATTAGGAGCAGAAGCAACAGAAGAGGTGATAGCAGCTTGGACAGAAGCTTATCAGGCATTATCAGAAGTTTTTATTAATAGAGAACATGACATATACGTAGAAAAATTAAGCTAGGAAATAGCCCAGTTAGCTTAGAAATTGCTTTGATATCATATCTAGCTGAGTCAGAGCGCCGGCTTGGGGCGTACACCGAAGGGGTTGCCGCTGTACGTAGCTTGCGTTCGCGTAGCGTCTCGTAGAGAAGAGAAGGGTACGGCGGACGCAAAGAGGTTTTTATTATGGGTCATTAGGCGGACTTTATATTATATCTTAAGTTGTCACGACTTATCCTCAACTACCAATGTAGATTCAGCAGTGCGCCCAAATTCTTCTGGTGCATATTGTAAATGCACTTGGGCACCAGGCCAAGAAAATGTCCCTGGTGTCACAGAACGGACTAAATAATGCAAGCTGTAAACTCCTGGTTCTAGATGGTCGGCGTAGGCAATAATGCGATCGCGATAAATATTCTTAAACCCAAGTTCCCAACTATCGGCTTTTGCTTGTAATGCAGCCGTAGCAGTTTGAAAACTCGCGTCTACGGCTTCAAAACCAGCTGGCAATGGGTCTTTTATTACTATACGATCTACGGGGCGATCGCTGATAATTTCTAAACCAATATCAAACACTTGTCCGGTGGCTAAAGTCAAGGGTTTATCCAAAGCATAAAGACCTGTTTTTTGTAAAACTTTCTCTTCATTAACTTGACTAATTTCTCGTGTTATGCGTAATCCATTAAATCTACCCGGTTGATTTCCTTGCAAGCGATAATTATAAGCAACCAGATAATGTAAACTGCCATTTCCTGATTTTTGTAGGGTTAAATCATGACGCCCACGAGGTAATTGATTCATGGGTAAATTTAGTTCTAAGCTAGGATTTTTATAGCCTTGAAAGCGATTTTCTCCTAACTTTTTGCCAGCTAATTGTACTGTGGCAACAAAATTCGGTGGTGTGGGTTGTAGTTGGCTATAATCTACCAAAGCTGTTAAAGCTTGGGCATTATTATAGTCAGTTTGCCAAGTGCCATTGCGTCGCAGTGCAAGGAGACTTTGTAACAATTTATCTATGACTTCAGGTTTGCTTTGTTTGGCAATGAATAAACGTAAAGCTTCCGCCTGGGTTGCAGTGGATGAATTCATCCATCCCCAACTAGTCGGTAAACTGACAACTGCTGTGCGTCCAGTTTCATAGATATTTTGTTGCAGTTGGTTTACTAATTGTTGAGATTCGTCTTGCCATTCTGGGAATTGAGATAAATATCGCGCTAGTTTAATTTGAGTGACTGCATCAAAATTATTGCGCTGTTCGTAAATATCTGCCAGGAAAGTATTGCGCTTTTCACCTAATTCCCCCAAAGCAATTAAAGTTTTTAATTGCAGTTGTCTTTTACATAGTAGTTGTTTGCAAAAATCATATTCTCCGGGGTTGGCTAAAACTTTTTGTAAATAAGTTTTGAGGCGAGACAACATTCCCGCATCGACTAATTTGGGAAACGCTTGATTTGCTTTCACCAAAGATTCAGCAGCATAAGCAGAAACCCAAGGATCGGATTTTTCTTGTCCGGGAAAAGCAGCAAAACCACCATCGGCAATTTGCAGTTTTTGTAGTTGTTCTATTGCTTGATTTGCTTGTTGGCTGGGATTAAATTCTGCAAATGTTTGATTGTATTTTTGGGTAATAGTTTGGAGATTTGCTGCGATTATTAATTGACTAGCCGCTGGTTCTGCAAAGGGTAAATCATTATCTGCTAAAATCTGTTTTGCTGGTGCTTTAATTTCCGGAATCAAAGTACTCGCCAATTGAATATTTAAACCTCCCGCGTCAGGGAAGGTATTTTTATCAACATTTAAGGGAATTTTTACTTGTTTTGTAGTTACACCAGTTTCTACAACTTGTTCTGTAATTTCAATTGGCTTAACTTCCAAAGGAACTTCAAAAGCATCTGCGGCTGTATTATTTAGCTTGGTGGTAAAGCGGACTTTCCCGAATCCGACGCTATCAGCTACCATTGGAAATCGATAAGCTTGAGTTGTAGATTCAGCTGTGGTTTGTAAAGCAGTACTTGTGGGGTTTTTTTCGGCAAATTTCACCGTACCGCCAACTTCGCCATTAATTGAGAGATTTCCGGTGTTTCCGGTGTTGTTGGTGACGGATAAACCAGCCAGAAGGCGATCGCCTGGACGGGCAAACTGTGGCAAGATGGCATTAGTTAGCAGTGGTTTGGTGCTGATAAATGTGGCATCGCCGTTACCGAAACGCAGATTTCCATCAGTGGCCACAGCCATCACCCGCCATGTAGTTAAGTCATCCGGTAATTTAAAGGTTATCAGTGCGTTACCATTAACATCGCTGAGGATAGAACCGTTGTAGTAAGCCAAGGGTTGAAAATCAGTGCGGGTGCGAGTATTTGCTGCACTACTTGAAAAACCACCGCCATAACCCCAACCTTTTGGTTTGGCTACATCCTGTGGTTGTAAAATGACATCTGGTCGATTATCGCTAAAGCGGGTAGAAATTGGTTGTTCTGCATAAACTGTATCTACCAAATTCGGCGGACGATAACCAGAAAGTTGTAACACTGCTTCATTCACCACCATGACTGTAAATTGTCCTTTGGTGGGGTTTCCTTGGTCGTCTTTTAATTCTAGTTGTACTGTTTCCTCAGCACCAGGTTCTAATGATGCTTGCAGTGGCTTAACTTGCAGTTTTAAATATTTATCTTCCAAGTTAACTTTAAAAGGTGTAAAACCAATTTTCACTAAATTATCTAAACTTCCTGCTTCCACTTGGTTAATTGGTTTACCTTGTCTGACTAATACAGCTTCCACAGCTGCATTAGGTAACATTTCTGGTGTTACTTGAAATTGAATTTGTGGCGCGCCTCCTTGAACTTTGGTAATTTGCTGATAAATTGGTTTGTCTTTGATAACAGCAAAGTATAATTCTGCATCTGGGTAGGGAGATTGAATTAATGCAGTAGCAGTTTCGCCTGGTTTAAATTCTTTTTTATCCAGCTTCACTTCTAAAACATCTTTTTCTCGCGTACCCCAAAATACTGGATTTTCTCCAGTTGCCCAAATTTGTAAATCTGTGGCACTTAATTCATTGTTTTCATCGATGAAATTTGCTCGAATACGATAGGAACCAGATTCAGAAGGTGTTAAATTTACTACTTGGGGATTACTATCAGATGTAATTTCTGTTTGTTGGATTGTTTGATATTCAACTTGATTTTTTGGTGTCTGGCTACCTTCAACTAATTGTGTGACACTGCTGTATTTTATTTGTTGTAATTCCAGCCGTAGCCGTTGACCTGTAATTGCTTTTCCTGTAGGGTCAGTGACAATGGCTTCAATGGGGAAAGCTTTACCAGCATCAGCGATAAAATTGCTTTTTAAACCAATCAAACGATTACTTGGTAAGGCTGTAAATGTTTGAGAATTGGCTACTGAAAGATTAGAAACATCTGCGACTTGGACATCAACTTGGTAAGTCATGGGATATGGCAAATCTTTAGCCACAGTTACCGTTTGGCTAGTTTTACCGTTAGCATCTAATTGGGTATTAGTTTGCAAGACATCGCTAGATACAGTGGGAGATTCTTCCGGCCAAAACCATTGTCTACCAAAACTAAATTCTTCCCAACCTTTGGGAATAAAATTTGCTTGTTGGCGAGTGATAAAATACTTCGCTTCTCCACCTTCTACTGGTGCGCCAAATAAATAATTGCTGCTGGCATTAATATTCACCTTTTCATCAATGAGAGCAAATTCTTTATCTAAATTGAGTGCGACTTTAAAGTTCGGTGGTTTAAACTCAGCTACCCGAAATTCACCGGAAATTTCTAGCCCGTTTTTACCTTTGCCCTGGATTGTATAATAGCCCAAACGTTGACTTTTTTGGATGGGTAACTCTAAAGAAAAAGTACCAAAATCATTTGTAGTTTGTGTGCCTAAATTAATCTTTTGTCCGTCGGGATTGATGAGAGTTAATTGATAAGCAGCATTTTTATCTTGCCCAATTACACCGTTTTGTAAATAATCGGCAAAACCAGTTAACCAAGCTTTTTCCCCTGGTTGATATAACTGTCTATCTGAAAAAATTACCCCCCGCGATTCTGGTTTATTATCTTGCCAACCGGCATCAATGCCATAGCCATAAACGCCGCTATATTCCTCGGTTCTGCCAAATGCCCAATCTTGATTTTCACGGGCAATTACTAATACTTGGGGGGATTTTATTGAACTTTGATTTTCTGAATTACATTGCTGTAATTGTTCGCGATTAACTCTAAAAGTGCCATTGTCATCAGTTGTACCTGTGGCACAAGGTACGGGTTCGGGACGGGATTTTGCTTGTAATTGTGATTGATAAATTTCAATATTAGCTGCTTTCACTGGCGAACCATCATTAAGATGATTGACGCGAATTAATCCTGATTCTGGAAACCACTGACTAAATACGCCCAAATTCGTCAATTCAACCATGCCATAGGTGGTAGGTTCCCGCCACAATTCCTTGCCGTTTTCTTGATATTTATTGGTGCGGGCTTGCACTCCATAAGCTAACATTCCTGTAGCAGCATTTATTTTTTCTCGGAGAGGAACGGTAACATCAACTGATTGATTTTTCTTACCGGATACTTTGAAACTTTGCCATTCAGCAGGTTTGGGTAAGAAATCATTACTATAGTTAAAATAAACTAAATCTGTGGGTTTAACTACTCGATAAGCGGCTTTGTATTTTGATTCTGGTAAATTTACCGTACTAATATTTAACTGTAAATCTTTACCTGAGGGAAAAATATTTAAATCTGATGGAACCCAGATATCCCCGGCTAAATCTCCGGTATCATATTTAATGGTTATCGGTTTACCTAAAGTTTGTCCAAATTTATCTTTGAGGTTACCGTTAATCGTAATTGTATAGATTTTTGCTGGTTCTAATGCATAAGGATTGATACCCACAATTTTATCTTCATCGCCTACTTGTAGAAGTCTGGCGATATCTTTTGGTGCGGGATTTATGGTAATATTTTGTTTTGCGGAATCTGCAACTAAAACGTTGTTAAATTCTAACTGGGGACTGCCTTTAATAAATCGTCCGTAAGTTCCCCCTGCATCTGGTTGTCCGTAAAAGTTAATTTGCTTAAATGCCAATGGCGAATAAGTTGCTAATTTACTAGCAAATTCTTTTTCTGTGGGAAGATTGCCATAAGCCGGAAGTATTCCAGGAGAAAATACTAAGCGATAACGAGTTGCTTTTTCCAGATTTTGTTGTGGTGTAATATTATAAATCCAATTGCGGGCGGAAGGGTCAAATTTTTCTAAAGGTTCTTCATCTGCCGATGGCTTTTCTTCTTTATTTAATTGGACTTGGAAGCTTACACCTTGATTTTTACCTTCGGGAATTAACTGTAAATGTTCTTGTACAGAATTTAAATTTAATTCGACGTTGGAAGTAAATTGTAATTTTTCTTGTAAATTTATCGGTTCGGCGTCGGCTTTTTCCATTGGGTTGACGCCTGGTAAATTGGTTATATTAATAGATTCGGTGTTAAATGTCCAAGCTAAATCTTTATCTAGGCGATGATTTTTTAAATCCGCTAAACCGGCTTTTAAGGTAACTTGTAATCGGGTGGCTTTTGGTAGTGCTTTTTGGGCTTGGAATCCCATCATACGCGGTGTTAAAAAGCGAAATTCTCCTGGTAAGGGCGGCCAAAGAGCAAATTTTTGTAATAATTTTTGTTGTTCTGGACTGTCAAGACTTTCAACGGGAATTAAGGCTTCTTTAAAGCGGATGCGGATTTGGTTGAGGGGTTTGGCTTCTGTGATGGGGCTTATTTGTTCAATCCAGTCTGGGAGTTTTGGGGGGGTGAGGGGGGAGACTGTGGGGAGTTGTTCTTTGGTTGAGGTGATACCAAGAAAGTTACAGGCTGATATGGTTAGTGAAAGTGTGAAGATTAGAAGATATTGGATTAAAGTTTTGATAAGCATTTTTTTAGGAATTTAAAATAATCACGCAGAGGCGCAGAGGCGCA
>Ga0314811_100155_pt1 | contig 11788 bp, 10 predicted proteins | sample STEome_7_FD_202340 | JGI IMG/M metagenome (GOLD analysis project Ga0314811, IMG submission 202340) | Metatranscriptome of soil surface biofilm microbial communities from soil inoculated with nitrogen-fixing consortium DG1, State College... ...
CAATGACTAATGACTAATGACTAATGACTAATGACTAATGACTAATGACTAATGACTATATTGTTTTTTATGCTTTTATAGAGATAGGTGAAGTTTTGTAAAAAACATTGACTATTACTTTTACGCCAACGAACAACTTAACACTGCCAGGGGCTTGGCATCGCTTGACTCCGATTTGGCAAGGAGGGGAGGAAGTAATTCAAAAAAGTTTGCCTCACACTCAGCTTGCACCAGCTTGGCAGCTACTACTTTTGGGGGATGGTTCGCCAACACGTCACTTAGAATTGCTCACAGGCGAGCCTACAGAAGTAGATGTCATTGATATGTCATTGATTGGTATGGACTTGGATAATGCTCCTGATTTAATCCAAGCTGTACCAGGGCCGCGATTACGGCGACAGGTGTGGCTGCGTACTGCTTCTGGTCAGCGATTGGCCTATGCGACTTCTTGGTGGGAAGCCAGCCATGTAGATGAGTATTTGCAAAATCGCTCATTACCTATTTGGGCTAGTTTAGCTCGTCTCCGCACGGAGTTGTATCGCGATGTGCGAGGTATTTATTACGGTTACTCTCCAGCGCTACAGTCAGGTTTTAACGTCAACGGGCCTTTTTGGGGTCGCCACTATCTATTCTGGCATCACGGACAGCCGCTTACCTTGATTTATGAAGTTTTTTCGCCTTATTTAACGAAATATTTGGGCCCTATGCAGTTAAGTGGTGTGAATGCTGAGGTATAGTCGCGAAAAAGCGATAATTTGGGTAATTTGTAGTATAAATGCAGAATTTTGTGTCTTTACTAAAATATTGCAAATTCCCAGATTGATTTTTAATTATTCAGGACTTACGCAATAACTACGATTTTAGGTTATTACGAGCAAAGCGTACTCCACGAAGAAGCAAGCTACGCCAAGGCGAAGCGTCTCGTAGAGAAGTAATCGCCAAAAACTCTGGGATTGCTGCCCAATACTACGTTCCGGTGGCAATGACAAAATAGTGCTTGCGTAAGCCCTATTATTTGATTTTTAATTTATAAAAATTAGCAGTTAGTTCTCAGCAAGAATAACATTTGTTTGAGATTTAAATAATACAAGTTAACGAAAATTATAATTCAATAACATATTTGGATTCTAACATCGGTAACCGATACAAGTTAATGAATACTGAATTATTCTAAGTTAGATAAAGTTAAAACAACAGATAGCAGTTGTGTAATTATCAGGAAGTACAATTTGCTAATGACTTGCAGCTTTGTCAACTTAGTTATATCCTCGAAGTGCCTGAAATAACGAATTGAAGTATCGAAAACTTTCGCAAAGGCATCCGTTTCAAGGAAGCGTTCTGCGAAATTCAACAAAGCATGTTAAAAAAGGTAACTAACCACTAAAACAGCGTTTTTGAAACAGTACGAAAATTGATTACGGAAATACAATCTATGTCGAGGGTGGAAAAATTTATCGACTTGGCTACCCTAAATAACGAGAAACTTTTTGGTTGACCGTGCTGATTTGAGATTATTGTGGTTTATGCTCCATGCCTTGTGTGTGGAACAAATCCAAAACTTAAAATCCTCAAACTCCTACCTAGAGTAGTCGGGGTCAATCCAAAATCGTTCGACTGAGCAAAGTCGAAGTCTAAAATTTAAAATCCAAAATTGATTGACTGAAGCAATCAAGTGAGTAATGAGTTTGCAAGTATGAGGTATTAGGTTTCAATGGCACCGCCTCTTGTGTCTGTTCCCATGAAGAAAAATCAGAAACCGTCTTTGGTGCTGACGCTATCGTCTGCTGGGTTATTAATTGCTGCGGGCAGTGCAGCATACTGGTTACAAAGACAACCATCTTGGAATGATTTGCTAGTAGGTGCAAATATTATTCCTGGTGATGCTTTGTTTGCGGTTTCCTTAACAACAGATCCCCAACAATGGCAGAAATTACGGGAGTTGGGGACAAAAGAAACGCAAGCAGAACTAGATAAAAATTTAGTGCAGTGGCGCGATCGCTTTCTCACCAATAATGGTTACGACTTCCAGAAAGATATTGCTCCTTGGGTAGGCAATAACATTACAATTGCCATTCTCGCACCACAAACAACGAATAAATCTGTCCCTAAACCAGTTACCACCGATGCAGATGTAACTGGGGATCAGCAGTCGATGGTAATGGTATTGCCAATCAAAAACCCAGAAATAGCAAAAAGCATCTTCGCACAACCCAAAAGTCTCAAACAAGGCCAATGGGTTGACCGTACTTATCAAGGAATTGCCATCAAACAAAATCAGGGACAATCAGGAGAAAACTTTTCGGCAGCATTGCTAGATGGACGTTTCTTGGTGATAACTGATAGTCCTAAAGCCACAGAAAGAACCATTGATGCCTACAAAAATCAAACATCCCTGGTGACAACAGGGGGATTTGCCGAAAATTTTCCGAAAATCGCCAATAACCAACCTTTTGCTCAATTTTATGTCAACATACCAACAACAGCCAAAATAGCCGCAGCTTCTCCAAACCGTCCTTTACCTGCTCAAGTTTTAGCTCAACTGCAAAATAACCAAGGTTTAGGGGCAACAATGACCTTAGAGCCAGAAGGAATTCGCTTAAAAGCTGTTTCTTGGCTCAACCCCAATAGTCAACGAGTGTTAGCAGTGGAAAACAAAGCTGGGAAAATGCAAAGCCGCGTACCAGCAGAAACCTTAATGATGTTTTCTGGCGGAAACTTGCAGCGATCGTGGGCAGAATATGTTTTAACATCCCAAGGAAATCCTCTTTCACCGATCGCACCAGAACAACTGCGGAATGGTGTAAAATCTCTTACCGACCTCGATTTAGATAAAGATTTACTCAGTTGGATGAAAGGCGAGTTTTCTTTATCACTGATTCCCAATACACCAAAACAAGGTTCACCAGATAATTTTCGTGTCGGTTTACTGTTCATGGTACAGACAAGCGACCGCAAATCCGCAGAAGCATCCATCAGTAAACTTGATGAAGTAATGTCAAATCAATACCAATTCCAAATCCAACCAGGGAAAGTGGCAAATCAACCTGTTGTTAATTGGATATCACCCTATGGTACGCTAACAGCCACCCACGGCTGGTTAGATGAAAACATCGCCTTTTTTGTAGTGGGCGCTCCCATCACTGATAAAATTCTTCCCAAACCCAACAACACACTAGCTACTACTCTGCCCTTCCAGCAAACAGTTCCAACACAACTGAATCCGACAAACGGTCAATTTTACCTGGATGTAGAACGAACCGCGAAAAATTTTCCCTTACCAACTTTGATTCCCAATCAACAAACTTTGTTAAATGCAACACGCTCAATTGGTATGACATCTGCCGTCAGCGACAGTCGTAGTAATCGTTATGACATTTTCATAGCACTTAAAAAAGTGGGTGGATAGGGGGAAGGGGAAAGGGGAAAGGGGAAAGGGTAAAGGGGAAAGGGTAAAGGGGAAAGGGTAAAGGAAAGATCCCCCCAATACTGTTTGCGTTTTGCATTTTTAACTTGGCATTGGGGTTGGGGTAAAGGTTAAAGGTTTTTTCTTTCCCTTTTCCCCTTCCCCTTTCCCCTACCCAAAGGGTTTTGCCCAATGCCCCATTCCCCATTGCCCATTAAGCAGATAGGATCAGAACAGTCAGAATTGATATTTTAAAGAATCCACGGAGAGAAGACTTTATGAATCTGGTTGTACTCCAGAACTGGCTGGACAATGCGTCCTTTGCCGTTTTATTCCTGACGATGCTGGTGTATTGGGGGGGAGCGGCTTTTCCGAATCTGCCTTATCTAGCCGCTTTGGGGACAGCTGGGATGGCGATCGCTAATTTGTGTATGGCTACACTATTAGGGGCACGATGGATAGAAGCGGGTTATTTTCCCCTCAGCAATTTGTATGAATCTTTGTTTTTCTTAACTTGGGGAATTACTACAATTCATCTAATTGCTGAAAGTACTAGCCGTAGCCGCTTGGTTGGAGTTGCTACAGCTCCTGTGGCAATGGGGATTGTGGCTTTTGCTACCCTGACATTACCAGCCCAAATGCAAATGTCGGAGCCTTTGGTACCAGCTTTGAAGTCAAATTGGCTGATGATGCATGTCAGCGTTATGATGTTGAGCTATGCTGCTTTGATGGTAGGTTCGCTGTTGGCGATCGCTTTTCTAATTGTGACTCGCGGCCAAAACATCCAACTACAAGGCAGTTCTGTTGGTACTGGTGGCTATCGCAGCAACGGCTACCGCTTACACAAAGCAGGTGAACTGATTTCTGAGCCAGCAGCACCCCCTGTAGAAAATAACGGCTTTGCTCGCTTTGAAAGTAGTAGCAATGGTAACGGTAACGCTAACACTGCTGTTTTGGGTTTAGTCACAACAACCCCAGTCGCAAATCCCAAATCTGAAATCCCAGATTCCGAACCCCTTTCACCCCAACGCCTTAGCCTTGCTGAAACCCTTGATAACATTAGCTATCGCATTATCGGACTAGGATTTCCCCTGCTGACAATTGGCATTATTGCTGGTGGCATTTGGGCTAACGAAGCCTGGGGTTCTTATTGGAGTTGGGATCCTAAAGAAACTTGGGCGTTAATCACTTGGTTAGTTTTCGCCGCCTACCTCCACGCCAGAATTACTCGTGGTTGGCAAGGCCGTCGTCCAGCAATTTTAGCTGCTACTGGCTTTGTGGTTGTTTGGGTTTGCTATCTGGGTGTAAATCTTTTGGGTAAAGGCTTACATTCTTACGGTTGGTTTTTCTAAAAAACTCGCCAAAATATAGCAATCCTATTTCAGTTGTCAAAAATATCAGTGCTGGCTGTTGACTGTTAACAGTTAACAGTCATCAAGAAAAGCAGATTACAGCCACCAAATCTACAAAATCATCATTTTATTTCGGATGTGCTGCTAAATCTTTGGAAAAGATAGATTTAGTCACAGGAGATTTTTATGATAGATGGATTTGAGATACTAAATCACGATGAAGTTGTGTCTATAGAACCAGACACTTTTAATAAGTTAAACATTGCTAAAACTTTTAAAGTTCGTGATTTGATTGCTGCAATTAAGGATTATATTGGCGCAGAAAATACAAATGAAGCAGATTTGTATACTCAAGGATTAAATTGTGAAGTTTTACAATTTAGCACTCAGGGATGGAAAAAAGGAAAGGTGAGACTGGCTTTAGAATTTTGTCCTGAGGGTTCTGAATCACCACTTGAGGAAATTTTTCAAAAGCTCAAACAAGTAGAAAATTAATCAATACCCAATAGTCAAAAGATTCCCTACTTATTAAATAAGTAGGGAATCTGAGTTTTTCGATGTTTACAATAAAATAAGATTTGGTAAATTGCTTTCAAAATTTATTTATAAAATAAAGATGTACTAATAACTCAGTAACGGTAAATCAATCATGCTAAATTACGATCCATTAGCTTGTTTGCCCTCATCTGAGGAACTGCCAGATTCTGACGATACGCCAGTGGATAATGAATTACAAGATTTAATTCCAGGTTTGCTAAAAGCAATACTAGCAATAACTTGGCCAGAGCGCATGGATTGGTTTTTTGGCGTAGATATGGGTATTTATTATGACCCAGATTTACCAGCGATAGTCCCAGATGGGTTTTTGAGCTTAGGCGTTGAACGATTTTACGATCAAAATCTGCGTCCGAGTTATGTGCTTTGGGAAGAAAAGAGACTACCAATATTAGTGCTAGAAGTAGTATCTCAAACATACCGTGGTGAATACTCAAACAAAAAAGTAGAGTATGCAAAATTGGGGATTTTGTATTATGTGGTTTATAATCCATTTCGTCGCCGCAAACCACGTTTAGAAGTTTACAAGTTAGTTAACAATACTTATAAATTGTATGATGGTAATCCTGTGTGGTTGCCAGAAATAGGTTTAGGAATAAAGCCTCATTACAGCAATTTTCTTATAATGTAATCATATCTGATCTAGCAGAGGTAAAACTATGACTATTGAACAAACAGTTCTACAAACATTCCGAGAATTACCACCAGATAAACAGCAAGAAGTTTTAGATTTTATTCAATTTCTCAAATATAAATTATCAGTTAAAAAACCATTTTCTATATCTGAACATCAAAAAAATTTAAGAGAAAGTAAAGAGATTACTGATTTTTGGTCAGCTTTACAAGACTTTAGACAAAGGGTTGATTTAGAAAGTATTGATGATGACACTTTTGAAAATCTACGGGATAAGTCACCAGGAAGAGAAGTTAATTTATGAGTCTAAGTTATTTACTAGATACTAACATTTTGTCGGAGGCTAAACGACCTCATCCCAACGATAAAGTAATGCAAAAGCTAAGGTTATATAGACAAGAAACAGCCACAGCTATCCTAGTTATCCATGAAATGTTATATGGTTGTTTCCGTCTTCCTATTTCTAAAAAGCGTCAAGATATAGAGGATTATATCAACAACGTAATTTTAGCAAAAATCCCTTTATTTGATTACGATCTAAAATCTGCACAATATCATGCTCAGGAAAGAGCTAGATTATCAAAAATTGGTAAAAATCCTGGATTTATTGATGGGCAAATTGCGAGTGTTGCAGTTACAAATAACTTGATTTTAGTAACGAACAATGTAGCAGATTTTCAAGATTTTGATGGTATAAACATAGAAAATTGGTTCATTAATTAAGATACCGCATTTGCCTTGGATATAACCAATGCGTTCAAATATTTCCAAAGACTGATTGAAAAGTGCGTAGGCGTAGCCCGTCGTAGACATCGCTCGGCATAGATCCTGATTCTCTCACCTGAATTGCTGTCAACACTCATTCAGGAATATCAAAGACTCTCGCGCGAATATCAAAGACTCGCCGATGAATATCAAAGACTCTTGCGCGAATATCAAAGACTCATTCATGAGTATCCAAGACTCATTACAGCAGTTTTCATTGACCTAAATCACACTCATGCCTTCTTCTTTGCGCCTTTGCGCCTCTGCGTGAAACAAAAAACTTTCAGTGCTGTAATTACGAATTACGAATTACGAATTACGAATTATTCTCTCCAGCATCGCCTGCACTCGTTCAGCATCGGGTGATTTTAACTTCTGCAAAATCTCTAAAGCTGGTTGCAAATAGGATATCGCTTTAGTGTATTCACCCTGCTGTTCTGCCAAATCCCCTAACCGCCACAGAGTCATTGCTTTGCCTTGGACATTTCCAATGCGTTCTTTTATTTCCAAAGACTGATTGAAAAGTGTGATAGCTTGATCAACTTCGCCTCTGTGGGCGTGGATCATTCCCAGAGAGTGCAACGTCGCCGCTTTGCCTTGGATATCTCCAATGCGTTCAGTGATTTCCAAAGACTGATTGTAGAGTGCGATTGCTTGCTCAACTTCCCCTTTGTTAGCGTAGATACGTCCTAGTTGATGCAACGTCGCCGCTTTGCCTTGGACATCACCAATACGTTCTTTTAATTCCAAAGACTGATTGTAGAGTGCGATCGCTTCATCCACATCCCCTTTGTTGGCGTAGATACGCCCCAGTTCGTGCAACGTCGCCGCTTTGGTTTGGACATTTCCAATGCGTTCAGTTATTTCCAAAGACTGATTGAAAAGTGCGATCGCTTGCTCCACTTCCCCTTTGTTGGCGTAGATACGCCCCAGTTCGTGCAACGTCGCCGCTTTGCCTTGAACATAACCAATGCGTTCTTTTATTGACAAAGACTGATTGTAGAGTGCGATCGCTTGCTCCACTTCCCCTTTGTTAGCGTAGATACGCCCCAGTTCGTGCAACGTCGCCGCTTTGCCTTGAACATAACCAATGCGTTCTTTTATTGACAAAGACTGATTGTAGAGTGCGATCGCTTGATCAACTTCCCCTTTATTGGCATAGATACGTCCCAGTTCGTGCAACGTCGCCGCTTTGCCTTGGACATAACCAATGCGTTCTTTTATTGACAAAGACTGATTGTAGAGTGCGATCGCTTGATCCACTTCCCCTTTGTTGGCTTTTAGCATCCCTAAACAATGATAAATTGATGCTAATTCTTGTTCGTCTTCTGCGGGACAAAGATTTAAAGCTTGTTGGTAATAGGTTAATGCTCGATCAACCTCACCCATTTGGTGTTCACAATAAGCAATCTCTTTGAGAACACTATGGTTTTTAGTAATTTCTAAGGTTGATTTGCACAAATGTGTTGCTTCCCGAAATCGACTTTGATTCCGCAAGTGTTCCGCCAATGAACTAGCTATTTTCACCGCAATTTCTCCATCCTTCCCCAGCAACGCCAAGCGATGAATTTCTAACTCTTTTAATTCCGTCGCACCTTTCGCCTCTTCCCACCACAGGCGATACAAAATTTGTGCAGCTTGTTTATACAACTCTTCACCCTTGGGGTTTTCTGGAAACTCTAGCAACGGTGACAAAATCCGGGGAACACGATACAACCTCTCTGTGTTGTTGGTGAGGGTAACTTCCAACAAACCCAAAATTTCAGCGCGTTGAATATGATTTTCCCAACTTGAGATATCCTCACAAATCGGGTCAATAGCAGCTAGAGGAACAGGTAACTCATACACCAACAACTTCCCCAGCATTTGACGCAAAGCTGGAGTTTGCTGCTTCAACAATTCCTGTGCCAAAATATCCTCACGAAATTCCTTTTCCTTCTCCTCCATCTTTTGCAGAATCATCTCAACTCCCCTCTCCGCTTCCGGCGAGTTCTGGGAATTTTGCAAAATCTTATCTAACCATTCCAACAGCCGAGGATTTCCATCAGCTGCTTTTTTGGCACGTTCGGGCAAATCTGGCTGAAATTGCCAACTCCCATTAAACGAATCCAGACGATTATACTTTTTAATTAAATCTGCCCCACCCAAAGCCCCCACAGGTTCGCGGTACAGACGATGATTCAGTTCCGACAATGTGAAATCGTAGCGACAGGTAATAATTACCTTGTGGGGAAGTTGGGAATTTTGCATCGCCTTCAGCAACGCCAGCAGTACATCCACAACTTGTGGTTGCAAGACATAAACCCCATTTCGTAAATCCAAATTTGCCTCAAAGTCATCCAGCACAAAAACAAAGCGCTGTTCTTTGGTATTCAGTCCTTCAGTGAAAAACTTGGTGAGGCGCTGCATCAAGGGTAACTTGCCATTGAGAATTTCATGCCCCCGTTCCGAGGTACATTGTTCAGCCAGGGTTTTGAGCAGTTTATCCTCATCCAGTTGCCGAAAGTTCACCAGCCTGTGATAGCCAACCATCCTTTCTAATAGTCGCGCCGTCACAGTACTCTTACCCACACCCCCCAGTCCGTGAATTAGTAACCCTAATGAAGTGCGAATCGCTTTGAGACAACGTTGCAAAGTCCGCCGTCTGCCAACAAACTCAGAGGGTTTCGCCACCCGCACCTGTTGGGTATCGGGGTCTAAAAACTGTTGATAAGCAGGTTCCGGCGCAGAGAGTGGCAAATCTCCCAACGGTTTCACTAAAGCACCCGGACATTCTCCCTGGACATATAACCGCAACAAATGCCAGTCCCGCACCTTCTGTTTAAACAACTGCTGGTAAGTACTAGCGAGTGCTTGGGCTAATTGATATCCAGCTGCCAATTTCCCGTAGAGGTGCGCGGCGGCGGCTGTAGCTGTCCGATCTTCCACAGGCCGCCCCCAACTTAAAACCGCCCTCGCCCCTTGGGCAATTAGCGCCTCAGCCATTGAAAGGACAGCCCCTTTATCTGGTGCTTGTCCAGTCCTACACCCAGATAAAAACACCAATTTGGGAAAGCGAAACCGGAAGACTTCCGCCAGTTCTGCGGCTGTAGTTTCGTGGCGTTCCCCGATTTCCGTCTCAGTGATAAAGTAAGGTGTGTAAGGTGCTTCAGCTTTAATTGAGGCGTGTCCTGTAAGGTGAAACACATCAAAATCATCAAGATAACGACTCCACACCTTACCCAACTCGCTAACGCAACCGCTTTCTTCCACCCGCAAATCTACAGCAAAATCTCGCGTATCAGCTAGAATTCTCGCCTCTTCCTGTTCAAACTCTAACTTTGGTTCCACGTCTTCCGGGTCGGTTGCCATAAACAATACTCGCAATTGTCGTGCTTCCACAACAAACGGTTCCGTTTCTTTTTCAATCCAGCGCAAAGGTAACACCACTGGATTAACCCGCTTGACTAAAAAATCCTCACCATCATGCAGCACTTCCCAAGGTAGATGTGCCAGTTGTTTCCCCGTATCAATGGCAATTACCAACCCCTCACCACGACAGTTAGCAATTCCCCGACTCAACCACCGTCCATCCCCATCCAACCAAAAAAATAACTGCTTCCCGATTCCTGGTAAATTGGGCAGCAGTTTATAGTAATCTCGTTCGCCTTGCTTGAGGAAATCAGCGATTTCTGCTAGTTTCAGGCGACGTGATTCATAGTGCTTTATTTGAGGTAGCCAATACCTGAGTTCAACTGTTTCCTGCGTACTTTCCCGGAGTTGAATGCGGATAGTTTGCACTTTATTTGCTGAGAGATTTGAGGATTTCCGTGATTTCCTCTATGGTAGCTTCTTCGAGTAAAATCCTGTTTCCAGTATCAGGGTCAAGAATTACCACATCAAATTGCTTACCTGGATGAGATTTATGCCATTCTTGATACCATTTGCGGATTTGTTCGGCTAAAGCCACAGCACCACCAACAATGCCAACAATGGTTGCTATAGCCGCTAGAGTTCCCTCTCTTTGCGTTGGTACTTCGTAGGTTCCCGATATTCCGGGGATTTCTAGCAATGCTTCGGCTGCTGTTGGTGCCTCTTCGCCTTCGATTCCGATTTGAATTTCTGCCATAAGGTTATCTGGGAATTTATATAGTATTTTTATCTCACGCAGAGGCGCAGAGGCGCAGAAAGGATTTCTAAATTATTTATTTTGTGTTACCTAAATTCTCTTTAGAAAACCTCCGCGTACCTTTGCGTTAACCTCCGCGTACCTTTGCGTTGAAAAAAAGTTAAGATTTGAAACGGTATTAGCAATGTAGAAGCATCATTATCAATTACTTTAAGTCCCTTTTTAGCAGGTGAATAATATGGTTCAAACTCCAGTTAAAAAACTAACTTTTGAAGAGTTTCTAGAGCAATACCCTGATGGTGGCATTTACGAACTAATCAACGGAGAGATTATACCAGTGGAGGCAACCAGAGCGCACAAGAATGTAGCAAGGTTTTTAATGTTTGCCTTCAATGATGAAATTAGACGCTTGGGACTTGAATATATTGCTGACAAAGATATTATCATCAGGACGTTTAGTGATGCTGGGCAAGAACAAGGCAGAAATCCAGATGTGAGCGTAGTTAGTGCATCACAGTGGAACAGTAATGTTTTAGCTTACGGGGCGCTGATTGAACCGATTCAACTTGCTGTAGAAGTTACCTCAACAAACTGGGATGATGATTATGTTGACAAGCTAGATGAGTATCAGCGACTTGGTATCCCTGAGTATTGGATTATAGATTATCTAGCGATCGCTTCTCGCGCTTATCTCGGTAATCCTAAACTCCCCACAATTTTTGTTTACCAATTAATTGAGGGTCAATACCAAGTTCAAAAGTTTACGGGCAATGACCGTATTCTCTCTACTACTTTCCCCGAACTAGCGTTAACTGTTAAAGAAGTTGTTGCTGCAAGTCAAATCCAAAAGACATCTCCGAAAACTGCCCAAGTATCTCTGTGACTAACTTATAGGGTGCGATCGCCAGTGAGAGCAATCAGCTAGTTTCGACGAGAGAATAGGAGTTTGAGATGTTTGTTGTTAATAATCC
>Ga0314811_100159_pt1 | contig 11740 bp, 5 predicted proteins | sample STEome_7_FD_202340 | JGI IMG/M metagenome (GOLD analysis project Ga0314811, IMG submission 202340) | Metatranscriptome of soil surface biofilm microbial communities from soil inoculated with nitrogen-fixing consortium DG1, State College... ...
ATTCCTTTGACCACAAGAGTCCAAAAAGCACTTTTGCAAAAAGTCTATTGGTCATTAGTCATTAGTCATTGGTCATTTGCTAATGCCCCATGTCCTATGCTCCATGCCCTATGCCCCATAACTAATTACTAAAAACTCTTGGATGCGTTTAACAAATTCTTCTAACTCTGAGATTAAGTTATTAGTGCCTCGACGTTCTTGGTTATGAGCTAGTTGTTCTAGTTTTTCTGCTGCCTGATGCATAGTTGTAACTCCCATATTGGCACTAGCACCTTTAATTTGATGGGCTTGGAGTGCAAGTTGCTCAAAATCTAAAGCAGCGATCGCTATTTTAATAACCTCTATCCGAGCTTGGATATCTTCCACAAATATTTGCAGTAATTCTGTTTCAAATTCTGGGTTATTTTCTGAAAGTTGATGCAAGCGTTCCCAATCAATTGGTAGCTCAATTAAACCAACATCTGTAGTTGAAATTGTCTCTTGGCGAACAACAGTTGGTTTTGGCAATATCACCATTGCCCAACGGTCTAATGCCGCTGCTAACTTTTCCTTCATTACTGGCTTGCTTAAATAATCATCCATGCCTGCGTCTATACACATTTGTTGGTCTTCTTTCATGGCATTAGCTGTCATCGCAATCACTATAGGACGACGACCGCTTGCAAAGTTGTTTTCTTGCCAACGATGAATTTCTTTTGTAGTTTCTAAACCATCAAGAACTGGCATTTGGCAGTCCATCAAAATCAAATCGTAGGGAATTTTTTCTAATAATTGCAAAACTTCTTGACCATTACCAGCAACATCAGCGCTGTAGCCAAGACTTTGGAGTTGTTTTAAGGCTACTTTCTGATTCACTAAATTATCTTCTGCAAGGAGAATTCTTAATTTTGGAAACTTAGAAATTGAGAAAGGGGATGTAGGGATTGAGGGATGCTTTGGGGTGGGGAATGTAGTAGATAGATTTTTTGTCTCCTGTTGTTCCGTTTCTAAAACATTGACCATCGCATCAAAAAGTCGAGACGGCTTAATAGGTTTAACCAAATAAGCGGCAAATCCGATTTTTAGCGCTCGTTGAATTTCATCGCGTTGATTAGTAGAGGTGAGCATAATCAAAGGTAAATGTGCGAAGGCCGGATCTGCTTTAATTCGCTCTCCCAAAGCCATGCCATCGATTTCTGGCATCTGCATATCAATCACAACAATGTCATACAAACTTTTGTGCTTAGCAGCTTGTTCAATAGCTTTCAGGGCAATATTAGCTGAAGCAGCTCGATCTACTACCATTCCCCAACGAGTGGCTTGATATTGGATGATTTTGCGATTTGTTGCATTATCATCGACTACTAACAAGCGCCGATTAGTTAGAAGTGCGTGACTCTCTATTGAACAGCTGGGATGAAGTTGCTTCGGGAAAGTTATTTCAAACCAAAACTTAGATCCTTTGCCTACCGAACTTTCTACGCCAATTTCTCCCCCCATCAAAGTCACTAGTTGTTTGCAGATGGCTAATCCCAAACCTGTGCCGCCATACTTGCGGGTGGTGGAAGCATCCACTTGGGTAAATGGGGTAAAGAGTTTGCATTGGTCTTCAGAGTTAATTCCAAGACCGGTGTCTGTAATGGCAAAATTAATGGTGGCTGTATTCAAGGAAAGCGATCGCAATTCTACTTTGACTATCACCTCTCCACTGCTGGTAAATTTGATGGCGTTGCTGATTAAATTCATCAAAATTTGCCGCAAACGACCAGCATCACCTTGCAGATGAGTGGGGACGTTGGGATAAATTAAAGCTGCAATTTCTAATCCCTTTTTATGGGCTGGGGGAGCCAATAATTCCAACACCTCTTCGACACAGGTAGACAAGTCAAAATCTAAAGTTTCTAAAACCATCTCCCCAGCTTCCAGTTTGGACAAATCCAAAATTTCGTTAATGAGACTCAACAAAGCATTTCCACTAATGCGAATTGTTTCGATAAAATCCCGTTGCTCTGGGTTGAGGGGAGTTTCTAACATTAAACCGGTCATCCCCAACACAGCATTCATAGGAGTACGGATTTCGTGGCTCATGTTGGCTAAAAAAGCACTTTTGGTTTTAGAAGCTAATTCTGCTTCGTGTCGCGCAACTTCAAGTTCTTGTCGTTGTTGAGTTTCTGCATCTAACATTTGAGCTTGGGCTAAGGCAATACCTACTTGGTCAGCTATTTGCCGTAAAAGATGAGTTTCAAAACTAGACCATTGACGAGAACTACCACACTGATGAACAATCAGCAAACCGCAAAGTTCTTCTTTGACAAGAATCGGTACAACTAAATGAGATTTGACTCCAAATTGTTGGAGCAATTCTATATGATTTTTTTGGACTTCACCCAAATCCAAATCTGCCAGCCCCAAATTCGGTTTTTGACGATATTGTTGTAGATAATACTGTTGTAAATATTCTCCTCGAAAGTAAGTATCGGTGAGCTTTTTCTCTTTGATTGTCAGCCAGCCAGAAACTACAGCTTCGACGATGGTACTTGTAGATCCATCAGGCAAAGGCTGATAAATTAAGACTCGATCGCTATGGATAATTTTTTGTACCTCTGTAACAGCGATTTGGAGAATTTCTTTAATTTGCAAAGACTGGCGAATTTTCAGGGTGATTTCAGTAAATAATTGCGATCGCAAGTTTTGACGTTGCAGTTCTTCTTCTGCTTGTTTGCGCTCAATAAATTGTCCGACTTGCTCGCCAATGGAATTCATGACTTTTACCAAGTTGGAATCAGGCTGCTGGATTTCATGGCTAAAACAAGTAATCACGCCAAGGATTTTTTTACTGTCACGAATTGGAAAACCAAAAGCTCCATGTAATCCGACTTTGGCAGCGATTTTTAACCGCACAAAATTCCGATCTTCAGCAACATCAGTAATCCAAACAGGTTTAGCACTAGCCCAAACACGACCAGGCAAGCCAATTCCTGGAGCAAAGGTAATCTGCCGACTGAAGATTTCAAATTCCTGCATCTCTAATGAGGTTTTATACCAATTGTCGAAAAAAGCCAGTACATTAGCTTGCCTATCGACCATCCAAATTTCACTTACAGCTACTTCTAAACTTTCGCAGATTCCTTGTAATATTTGGTGCATAGCTTCGTTGATGGTGTTAGACTCTGCTAAGACGCGGGTTGTAGCGTACTGGGCTTTGAGATGCTGTTCTGCCCGTTTGCGTAAGCGAAGCTCGTCGTAGACATCGCTAATATCAATACCCGTGGCAACAATGTATTCAACGCGACCCTCATAGTCTTGCAAAATAGTGTTAGTCCATGTAATTAACCGCCGACTACCATCTTTGACAATCCAATAACTTTCGTACTGTTTTGAACCTTCACCAGTCCGCAGTTGTTCAAAAACTGCCTTCACCGGCTCTACTTGTTCTGGTAGTAGAAACAGGTTCCAGAAATACCTACCTCTGACTTCATCAAAGGAATAACCAGTTGTTTGCTCGCAAGCTTGATTGAAGCGAACAATTTGCCCTTGTGCATCGAGAACTATCACCAAAGCACTGGCTGTATCAAGAACTGCTGAGATAAAGTTGCGTTCTTTGTTTAGTGTCTCTTCGGTGAATTTACGCTCCTTTACCTCACGATAAATGAAATAGTAGACTATAGCCAGAATCAGAAAACTTAAGCAAATAGCAATGGTCTGCGTCAAAATTGTATTGCTGACACTGGTTTGAGTTAGTTTTAAATGTTGCTGAAGCTGTTTTTGCGCCTTGTTTTCCATTTCACGAATGATATTGCGAATATCATTCATCAATTTATTTCCCCGATCTGTTTTAATTACCTCCAATGCAGCATCCAATCCTCGATCTTGGCGCAAATCTATAGTTTTTTTGAGTTCGTTGAGTTTTGCTACTATCAGAGGTTGAAGTGTGTCGAGTTGACTCAGTTGTCGAGGATCGTTTGCTGCTAATTTTCTGAGCTGCTGAATTTCTGGAGTAACTTTAACGAGTGCGGTTTGATATGGTTCCAAATACGCTTCATTTCCAGTGAGTATATATCCCCGTTGTCCCGTTTCAGCATCCTTGATATTAGATAACAGTTCTTCCAAAACGTTAATTGTCATTTGAGTGTTGAACAAATTTTTACTCGTATTCATCAACACTTCTGTACTTTGATATGAAAGACTGGCAATCAAAACTAAAATAGCCAATGCTAAGGCAAATCCTTGGGCAATCTTTGTTAAAAATTGTTTGCGTATCTTCTGTACTTGTTTGCGTTGATCGCTGGCCAAAACCAAACTTGCTAAAGTGCGCCGCATTTCTAATTGCTTGATTACCTGACGCCCTAGCATTCGTAATGCTTCAATTTGTTCTGGAGACAAATTTCTCGGTACATGGTCAATGACACAAAGTGTTCCCAATGCATATCCTTCGGGATTTGTCAATGGAATGCCAGCATAAAACCGCACATGAGGTTCCGAGGTAACTACTGGGTTGCTAACGAACCTTTCGTCTTTTGTGGCATCAGGGACAACAAAAACCTCAGATTGCAGAATCGCATGGGCGCAGAACGCGATATCTCTGGGTGTTTCTAGAGCATCCAAACCAACTTTTGACTTGAACCACTGGCGATCGCGTTCGATTAAACTGATTAAAGCAATGGGAGTTCCACAAATAAATGAAGCCAGACGAGTCAGGTCGTCAAAAGCAGGTTCCGCAGGAGTATCAAGGATTTTATACTGTAAAAGAGACTCAAGTCGCTGTGTTTCGTTGTCAGGTAATGGTGCTTTCATCATTGAGGAGTCAGAATTCAGGAGTCAGAATTCAGGAGTTAGGAGTTGGGAGTTGGGAGTTGGGAGTTAGGAGTTAGGAGTTGGGAGTTGGGAGTTGGGAGTTGGGAGTTAGGAGTTAGGAGTTTAAAGACTTTGACACTAAAGCTTTATGATTTGAATAAAATTAAAAAACCAAAAATCCATAGCACGCTTGATTTTATTCATTCTGAATTCTGAATTCTGACTTCTGAATTCTGAATTAAAATTTGACACGCAACTGTCCTGTTAAAGAGTTACCACTGTAAGCGCTTTCTCCTGTATCTTGATTGCGGACATTACTGAAGCTATAGCCCAAGTCTGCTTCAATATTGGGTGATAGCTTCACCGTACAGCGTGTTTGATAAGTATTAGCATTATCAAATTCTCCTTTAAGTCGCTGTCGTCCGAAATTAGCAGCTAGGCGACAGCGTAAGAATTTAGTAACATCACCTTCCCAAGCTACTTCGGCGTTGTAAACTAGGAAATCTGGGGGTGAAAAATAGCCGCTACTGCGTTCTAAATCGTTATCGTAACTCCAAGTAAATAAGTTAGCTGCTAAAGAAAATTGTCCGAATTTTCGCTCTAGTCTACTAAAAGTTTGTACCTCAGAATTACCATCGTTGTAGTTACCCAAACGCAAAGAAGAAAATAAGCTGGTATTGCGGTCAATTTGCCAGAATAAATCAGGCCCAAATCGCCAAGCAGTAATTTCATTTTGTAAAGTCCTGGCATTAGATTTATAAGGGCCTTGTTCTAAATTACCTGATAATACTAATAGCGATCGCAATTGCCCTGTTGGCGAAACTCGCGCTGGTAAAATCGGAACTTCCACCTTTGCATTGAGATTCATCGCTGCGGGTAAACGGTCGAATACATCAACTCCTGCGGCTGTTTGTAGCATTACTCGTCCAATTTTTCCTTGCCATCCAACTTGCAAGGAAAAATTGCTCACTGATTCTACACCGCGTTGATCGAAGAAATCAAAACCTGTCTTCAAAAAGATTTTATTGCCATTTCTTAATCGAAACTGGAGTGTTGGTTCGATGAATAAATTTGTTTGCCCAAAGTTATCTGTGTCGTAGCGATAGTCTGTATCAATACTTTCTAAAACTGCATTTGGTGTTGTTGGTTCAGTGGCAGGTGTTAGAGGGCTAGAATTCTCTGGTGGCTTCGGTTGTGGTGGCGGTACTCGCAAATCAGGATTGAAGTTTTCGGGTGCAGCAATCAAAAATTGAGATGGGAAAGGTTTTGCAAGTTCTAAGTAATACTGATTTGTATTTAATGGGGAAGATGAGGGAGATTTAGTGTTTTCATGGAGTTGGGCTGCTTGTAACTTAATTTCACACAATGCCCAAATACCCACGCTGAATATGACTCCCAATTGAATCTGTAGGTAACCCAAAATATACTTAGTAAAACTATATCGATGAATAAAGAGATAACGTCTAAAACTATCTGCCATCAGCCGATACTGTAGTTATATCAATGAAAAACTAGCTGCCAAAAATATTTTCTGGCTGCTAGCTTGTTTATTCTGCTTGGATTATGATGCCCACAATATATGCTGATTACAGCGATTTTCACATGATAGGTTTACGGAACTTTTGCAAAAATAAATGGGCAAGAGGCAAGAGGCAATAGGGAACTACCATAAAATATAAAATTGGTCAGTTTTTGGTTTGAAACATTCTGCAATTCTACATTTGGAATATTTCAATCCAAAATCCCAAATCTAAAATCTCAAATTATATCAAATCTGCTCCCCACGACGGTGATTAGCGGCTTGCAGTAACAAAGATTCGGCAAAAGCGATGGCATCACTCGCTGATTTGCCACCAGCTAATTGTGCTAGTTCTTCCCGGCGAGTAGTTAAATTATCTAAGGCAGTAACTCGCACAACAGTACGTTGTTCCCCACTACCATTGTTAGCTTTTTTACCTTTGTCTTGATTAATAGTTTGCTTATCTACCCGGAAATGGCGGTCTGCCATTGCTGCAACTAAGGGCTGGTGAGTAACACATAATACTTGGTTGCGTTGGCTGAGTTGGTGTAATTTTTCAGCGATCGCTTGGGCGACTCTTCCAGAAACCCCCACATCAATTTCATCAAATACCATTGTCCCGGCGGCATCAACTTGAGAAAAACAAGCTTTCAAAGCCAATAAAAAGCGGCTCATTTCCCCACCAGAGGCAATTTCTGTTAATGGTTGCAGTGGTTCTCCAGGGTTGGGGCTAAACATAAAGGTAATTTTATCTGCTCCCATTGCAGTTGGGAAAGTCGGCAAAATTTCAACTTGAAATTTCACCTTTTCCATTGCTAAAGGCTTGAGTTCCGATATCAAACGCGATTCTAAATTAGCGGCGGCCTTGCTACGCAGTTGAGTTAATCGATGGCTGGTTTCGGTGAGTTTTTCCAAACACGCCTTTTCTTGTTGTTCTAAACTTTCAATCGATTGTTCGCTGTCGTTAAGTAGGGCTAATTCTGCTTGGATACGCTGATAATAGGCGATGGCTTCTGTTAACGTCGGCCCATACTTGCGACAAATTTGCTTTAATTCCCGAACCCGTTCTTCCACTTCTTCCAATCGCTGGGGATCGGCTTCTAAACTATCGCCATAAGCATTAATCTGCCTTCCCACTTCCATCACCGCAGCTTGGGCATCCCTGACTAATTCCAACAAAGGTTGCAGCTGGGTATCGTATTCCACCATGTCATTTAATGTGGCTTCGCTGTCTCCCAATAAATCTGCGGCGGCGGGAGTTTCAGCGTCGTTCTGATACAAAGCCTGATAAATTTTGTAGCTCATTTGTTGCAAATCAACAACATGATTCAGGCGTTCCCGTTCTTGTGCTAGCTGTTCCAATTCATTGGCTTCGCTAAGATTTGCTGCTCCCAATTCTTGCACTTGATAAGCGAGCAAATCGAGTTGTTGCAAACGTTCCCGTTCTGATGTCCGGCGTTTTTCCAGTGCTAAATGGGCCTGTTGGTAAGCATTAAAGCTATTGGCGACCTTTTGGCGTTGCTGCATCAGCGAGTCACCGCCATACAAATCCAACCAGTCCCGGACTTGGGCGGATTGTCCTACTTGCACCGTTTGACCTTGGGCTGTGATTTCCACCAAGCGATCGCGCAATCCTACCATCACTTGGCGATTTACCAACACCCCATTCACCCGCGATCGGCTGCGGACATTACTAGCCGTGGCGGAGATTTCTCGGCTAATAACTACACAATTTTCATCAAGCAAATCGATTTCCTGTTCCGTCAACCAAGCAGCTAAGGGGGGGTTGGAAGTGAAAGTAGCTTCCACCACTGCCCGACTCGTCCCTGTACGAATCACTCGACTAGAGACTTTACCGCCCAAAGCAGCATCAATGGCATCTAAAATAATTGATTTTCCAGCGCCGGTTTCACCAGTCAACACATTGAGTCCCGCGCCAAATTCTAATTCTAGTTGGTCAATCAGGGCAAAATTTTCAATTCGCAAGCAAAGCAACATCTAGCCAAAGTCTCCTTCCATTGTGCTGAGTGACCAGTCGTGAGTCAGAAGAAAATTTCGGAGTTAGTTAGTAAGGGCGCATGTCTTTACTTCAAGACTTGGCACTTTTAACTCAGCACCGAGAAAGGCAGCAATACCTACTACTATTAAATTAATACGCCCATATTAGTGTAGCAAAGCAATAGTTATTGGGGAATGGGGCATAGGGCATAGGGCATGGGGCACTTGTACTGAGCGTAGTCGAAGTATTGGGCATTGGGCATTGGGCATTGGGCATTGGGCAGGGGGGAAAAACTCATCTCGCCTTTAGCCTTCCCCTTTCCCCCTCCCCCATGCCCAATCTTCAACATATTGTTACAATACTTAACATGATCATTCTCAGCGGTGGCCTTTTCCATGATTGTTAAGACACTTCCCCCTAATTCCGGATCGATTCAGGAGGACAGTCGCAAGGGCAAAACTAGCCAAGGCGAACTGCATATTATTGATGTAGTACCAGAAAATGGTACACAAGACTTGGTGGTGCAATCGCCAAGATTGTTAGCAGCCCGTAGGGATACTCAAACAGCCGAACCTGAGACGCGTTACAATCCCCTGGAGATAGCGGCGCATTACCAAGAAAGACCCCTACAAGTTTTGGGGCGGATTTTGGCGGTGCTGAGACCAACACTCTCCTTTGTGTTTGGGTTGTGGTCGGATAATAAACGGGGAATTGTTGTCAAAAATGACCGCCGCCGAGCCGTTCAGCTACGAGAATTACTAACCAGGCTGGGGCCTGCTTACATCAAAATTGGCCAAGCCTTGTCCACCAGACCGGATTTGGTTCCTCCGGTATATCTAGAAGAATTAACTAAGCTACAAGATCAATTACCGCCTTTTGCCAACGAAATTGCTTACCAGTTTATTGAAGAAGAATTAGGCGCACCTCCCCAAGAAATTTACGCCGAACTATCGCCCCAACCAATTGCTGCGGCTTCTCTGGGGCAAGTTTATAAAGGAAAGCTGAAAACTGGTGAAGAAGTGGCGGTTAAGGTTCAGCGTCCAGATTTAAGAGAGCGGATTACCATTGATTTGTATATCTTGCGTAATCTTGCTGCTTGGGTACAGAAAAAAGTTAAACGGGTACGCAGTGACTTAGTTGGGATTCTCGATGAATTAGGCGATCGCATTTTTGAAGAAATGGATTACATCCATGAAGGTGAAAATGCCGAACGATTTTTCGAGTTATACGGTCATATAAAAGACATTTATGTTCCGAAAATTTACTGGGAATATACCAATCGTCGCGTGTTGACGATGGAGTGGATTAATGGCACTAAATTAACCCAAACAGCAGAAATTCGCGCCCAAGGCATAGATGCTCGTTATTTAATTGAAGTGGGCGTGCAATGTTCTCTACGTCAGTTACTAGAACACGGATTTTTCCACGCCGATCCCCACCCTGGTAATTTGTTAGCCACAACTGATGGCAAATTAGCTTATCTCGACTTTGGGATGATGAGCGAGATTAAACCACCCCAGCGTTATGGTTTAATTGAAGCGATCGTCCATGTGGTGAACCGCGACTTTGACGGCTTAGCAAAAGACTACGTTAAATTAGATTTCTTATCACCAGAAACAGATTTAACACCAATTATTCCAGCTTTTGCTAGAGTATTTGCTGATGCTCAAGGAGCCACTGTTGCCGAACTCAACATTAAAAGTATCACCGATGAATTATCGGCTTTAATGTACGAATATCCTTTCCGCGTACCACCATACTATGCTTTAATTATTCGCTCCTTGGTGACCTTGGAAGGTATTGCAATATATATAGATCCGAATTTTAAAGTTCTCAGCGAAGCTTATCCTTACGTTTCTAAACGTCTATTAACAGATGCTGCACCACAATTAAGAGCATCATTGCAAGATTTGTTATTTAAAGATGGCAGATTCCGCTGGAACCGTTTAGAAAATTTGTTGAAAAATGCCCGTAACAGTCAAGACTATGACTTTAATTTAGTACTAAATCAGGGGATAGAATTTCTATCATCTGAACGTGGCGCATTCATTCGCGACAAGCTAGTGGATGAAGCTGTGAATGGACTTGATGCTGTAAGTAAAAATGTTTTGCATAACTTTACTTATTTACTCAGAGAACGCGTAGGATTGACAGCAATTAACGAAACTCCAGCCGCGACAGTTGAACAACAACAAACCTTAGAACACATCAAACGGATTTTAAATATTCTCCAAGAAACACGAGGTTTCGATCCAGTAGAACTTGCAACTCAACTTGCTCAGTTATTTGGAAATCCAGGGGTACAGCGTTTGGGTCAACAAGTGGCCAGCCGCTTTACGCAAAAGGCTTTAGCTAGGATAATTCGGCAATTGTTGGCCTCAGAGTGAGGTGTTTAGAGTGTTATTACTGTATTTCAAATTGAAAGTGCAAATCTGCTGAAATTACTTACAGGAAACTTCTCTAACTACTTTGAGGAAATTAGCTAAGACTTTTGATTGATTATCTCGTCGCCAAGCGATCGCCATTTTAAATATAGGCGATTGTCCTTGGATTTTTCGATAAACAACTCCTATACGTTGAAGATTCATGACATTAGCAGGTAGCAATGTCACGCCAATTTCCCCTGCAACCAAACCTAAAATAGTTGTCATCCATCCGGCTTCTTGTACCACCTTCGGTTGAAATCCTGCTGACAAACAAGCATTGCGAATCAGGGCGTGTAATGCTGGAACTTTCTCATAGCAAGGAAGTATAAAGGGTTCCGCCTTAAAGTCTTGCAGTTGAATTTGTGGGTAATGGCTGAGGGGATGTTTTTTAGGAAGCACCATTACCAAAGGCTCTTCGGTGACAATTTCATAGGTGAGAAAATGGCCATCGTCTACATCTTGGAGATTGTACCAATTTTCAAAATCCACATCTAGGGTGCGGTCTTGAAGTTTTTCGCGACTATCTTCAAACATTAATTCTTGTAATACTAAATCTACATACGGATATTTGTGACGAAAAACCCGCAGGATATTTGGTAGCAAGCTGTTAGAAATCGAAGTACTAATACCAACAGTTAACCTTCCAATTTCACCTTGACTTGCTTGTTTTGCAGATATCTGAATTCGCTCGACTTGTTCGAGGAGATGTTGTGCTTCTTGAAGAAAAACTTGACCGTATGGCGTTAGTTCCAAGCGAGGCTTACGCACAAATAGTTCTATGCCTAATTCTTCTTCTAATTTTTTAATTTGTTTGCTGAGGTGTGGCTGAGGAATATGCAGTTGTTCTGCTGCATGGCTGATATTGATATCTTTTTGTCCAGCTTCATTCTTGAGTGTAGCCAAAAAAACAAAACGTTCTAGACGTTCTAGATTCATAGTAACCCTAACGTATTATACGTGTTTAGATATACTACAATATCTAACTGCACTTCATATACAAAGCTGTATTAAAGCTTAGCAAAA
>Ga0314811_100162_pt1 | contig 11506 bp, 9 predicted proteins | sample STEome_7_FD_202340 | JGI IMG/M metagenome (GOLD analysis project Ga0314811, IMG submission 202340) | Metatranscriptome of soil surface biofilm microbial communities from soil inoculated with nitrogen-fixing consortium DG1, State College... ...
CATAATTTAATTTTTCTGACTAGATTTCATCATGATAGCAAAAAAAATGGGGGTAAAGAGTATATGTAACTCCTCACCCCTCAATCTTCTTCATTAACCGCTAATCTACGCCCCGACAGCTTCCTTAGCAGCGTACAAGACTTCAGCACTGATTTCCTTGAAACCTCTTTCGCGGGCAAATTTTTCAGTATTACGCTTGACTTTCCCGCGCACAAATCCAGGAATTTTATTCAATTCTGCTTGACCATCTTTTGTCCAACTCAGGTCAGAATCAGCAGAAATTCCTTTAGTAATTACTTCCTTAGTATCGTGACCTCCAAAGATTTCTAACAGATGATCTTCCATTCCTAAGGTGAAGGAATTGTAGATTAAATCTGTAATTTGATTTGTACCTTCGTAACCCATAAATGGTTTGTAACCAATGGGGAAATTCTGGATGTGGATGGGTGCAGCAATTACACCGCAAGGAATATCTAAGCGCTTACCTACGTGGCGTTCCATTTGAGTGCCGAAAATCGCAGAGGGTTCAACGCGGGCGATCGCATCGCCAATTGCGCCATGATCGTCTGTAATCAGCACTTCATCGCAATATTCGCTCACTTGTTCCCGGAACCAGTCTGCATCATATTTGCAGTAGGTTCCAGCCCAAACTACATGAATCCCCATTTCCCGTGACAAAATTTTGGTGATGGCGGCGGCGTGGGTGTTGTCGCCAAATACCACTGCTTTTTTACCAGTTAAGTTTTGACAGTCAATGGAACGAGAAAACCAAGCAGCCTGGGATACATGCAAAGTTTGTTCGTTGATGAAGTCTTCGTAATCTACATTAGCGCCTTGGGCGTTAATTACCTGCTGTATTTTACGGATACAACGAGCAGTTTCCACTACACCCATCGGTGTAATGTCTATGTAAGGTGTTCCGAATTCTGCTTCTAAATAACGAGCCGCAGCCAAGCCGAGTTCGCGGTAAGGTACTAAGTTAAACCAGGCTTGGGGCATTTTCTTCAATTCGTTAACAGAAGCGCCTTCCGGAATTACGGTATTAACTTCAATTCCCAAGTCAGCCATTAACCGCTTGAGTTCGGTGGAGTCGTGCTGGTTGTGGAAACCAAGGGTAGAAATACCGATGATGTTAACGGATGGTTTTTCGGTTTTGCTTTGTGGCAATTCGCCTTTTTTGCGGGCTTTTTCAATGTAGAATTGCACAATTTGATGCAGAGTGCGATCGGCTGCTTGCAGTTCGTTGAAGCGGTAGTGGTTCACGTCCGCTAGCATTACGTCACCTTTGGCTTCTAGCTGCGCCCGTTCCACAAAGTTGTGCAAATCTTCTTGCAAAATACTAGAAGTGCAAGTGGGAGTTAACACAATTAAATCGGGACGTTCCTCAGCGTCTTTGCGGGTGATATTATCTACCACCTTTTCTTGAGAACCCCGTGCCAAAACATTGCGATCGACTACGCTGGTTGTGACTGGGGTAAAATTCCTCTCCCGTTCTAGCATGGAACGCATAACGTTGAAGTAGTCATCGCCTAGTGGCGCGTGCATGATTGCGTGAACGTTTTTGAAAGAACTAGCAATTCGGAGAGTGCCGATATGGGCCGGGCCTGCATACATCCAGTAAGCCAATTTCATTTGTGTCTTCTCCCTGTCCAACTTAAATAACACGAAGTCCCATTAGCGATGGACTATAAGTGCATGATTATTTATTCAATCGTTTTTGATTGTCGCAAAACTTGTATTCCAATGAAGTGAAGACTTGTAAGGATTTTGCCTGGAGTCTGTAGGCATAAGCGTCGCCCAAACTGGGTTCCTGATTGAAATCTAGCTTCTGAATTTCACAACATTACTATTGCTTATTTAAAATAAATCTTAATTTTTCGGCAAATTTGTTATCAATTCGCTGTGATAAATGAAACTAGTTTCCGTAAAGCTTGAGTCATAATTTATTCTTCTACTGTTGAGTGTTGACTGATGACTGTTAACCGTCAACCATCAACAGTCAACAGTGTCAAGGTTTTTTGAGAGTCCGTTTAACACTTATTATTAGATCCGAGGTTCTTACAGACCACAAACGGATAGTTGTTTGATTAGCAATTAAACAGACATGAAATTAGTTACTGTCGAAAAATTTCTACTTTTTCTAACACTACTTCTTGATTGGGACGGTCTCTAGTTGTAGGTACATTGGCAATGCGGTTGACTACATCTATACCTTGCACAACTTTACCAAAAACACTGTGTTTGCCATCAAGATAAGGTGTTGGTACTTCTGTAATAAACCACTGCGAACCATTAGTACCGGGCCCCGCATTTGCCATTGAGAGAATCCCTGCACTAGAGTGTTTCAATTCTGGATGAAACTCATCTTCAAATCTATATCCAGGCCCACCAGTACCCCAACGGTTAGCCATATCGAGATAACGAGTCAGAGGATCGCCGCACTGAATCATAAAACTAGGAATGACTCGATGAAAGCGAACCCCATCATAGGCAGGAGTACCCTTGAGAGATTGACCTGTTTTCGGGTCTTTCCAATCGATTGTTCCAGTTGCTAGACCAACAAAATTTTTCACAGTGTTGGGGGTTTTTTCTTCCTCTAAACTAACTACAATTTCGCCTAAAGAAGTAATTAAACGAGCGTGAAGTTTGCCACTACCGGGAATATTAATTTCTGGAAAATTCATGAATTATCCTCTGAATGAAAATTGCCAGTTTTTGAACTATGAGTAGCTTATCAGGATTCAACCAATTAATAATTAGTAATTCGTAATTATTAGTGAAATAGCACACCAAAACCTCTAATTTTATGGTTGGGAATTAATTGCTGTCTAAATCTCCAACAGGTATAGCAGTAGCTAGTGAGATTAGGACATCAACTGATTGCTAAACATCAGCATCAAGAGACTTTGAATACTGTTGCCTATTGGCTGTTCCCTGCTATAAATTGCAAATTACGAATTACGAATTATAAATTACGAATTCCTTTAAGTTACAGGTTTACACATTACCAAAAAACTCAACCAAAAAAAATTAAGAAAAAGAATATTTTACTCTGGTAAATTAATGGCTGGATTGTGGCTAAAGAAACCTCTGGGTGCTAGCTTAAATCCAACTCGGTGGACAGGCATGACAGGCCAATCTTCCGATCGCGGAATATGAGTCACGCCCATTGTGTACCATAACACGATATCTTCACCCAGCAACGATTCGTCATCTGCAATATATCTAGGCAAACCCTCTCGTGGCTGAGTTTGATTCGGATAATCACCGCCAGCATAAAGTTCGCCTGGTTTATATTTTGTTACCCAAATATGGTGTGTGGCGAATTCTGCGCGTTCGCGGATTTTTGACCCTTCCACAGGAAAAAGCATGGCATTTGCTTCTGGCATCAGCATATATCCAGGCGCAGCACCAAGGGCATTCTTTTTATCTGCACTCACAATCATCCATTCTCGACTGTGTTTTAAATCCAAATCTCGTACAGCAGCCGTTTCTTTGGTTAACGGATTTTCTATGACTACCATTGCATTTCCCAAAGGATTTTTTTCATCCATCGGTAAAGCGTTAACATTCATTTCCATCACCGAATTAGTTTTACCATCGACATCCAAATCTAGGCGATAGTTGAAAAAGTGCTGGTGATTGACTCCGATAATATTTTTTGCAATTAGTTGACCGTAGGAATTTTCTGGGGATTGTTTTTCGGCGGCTGTTCCCTGTACCAATACAATACCTGTTAATTCGTTTTGTACTTCTAAAGTTCCATCTTGGCGAAAAATCCAATTGAGGGTGTAATCATAATTGTCAATTGCCACCGTCATTTTCATCACTAATTCTCGATTCCGACGGACATCGTTACGTTGAGTATTATATTCATAATGTTTCCAGAGGATGCCGTTATCGCTTTCGTAGACACCAATAACCCCTGGCATTTTATAAGGTTCTCCCTGTTCATCAGCAAATATCGCATCTAACAAAACACCATTTTCAGGAATTTCCTTACCCAACTCCATCTTATTTGCTAATAAACCAAGGTTGTATTCCCCAACATCAAAGGCATTTCTAAATGACCAAGTAGGCTCAGTATCCCCATAGGGAACTACCATTTCTGAGAGGCTAGCGCGATATAAAACTGGCCGGACATTTTCTGAATCTTTGTGTGTAACTTGGTATAGAACTAATCCACTACGAGGATGCATTAAATAACGAAAATTCCAACCTTGCCAGGTAATTTCATTGTCACGTATTTGGAAAGTTTGACCATTGGGTTGGAGAATTTTTAATGCTTTGGGAGGTGAAAATAATTTTCCCACAGATTTCACATCGTAGTTCCAATTTTCTTGAGAAAAAGGTACTTTTTTGCTATCAACAATACTTGCAATTTTACCTGTATTTAAATTTACTGTTGCTACCACTCCCTCAATGGGACTACCGTAATAATTCCAGCCTTTGCCTGTATAATAAGATAATCCCCGACAAAGGCGATCGCCTGTTTTTTCTTCCTGTTCGTTGAGAATTCCTGGTGCCCACCAACTAATTTTAACTTGGTCAAAATCATTAATTCCCCGCCTTCGCATAGCTGCTTGCCATCGGGAATCAGCTTTAACTACCTGAGTTGCAAGTTCATATTCTGAATTAACGAGTGCAGGTTGGACAGAGGATATTTCTTTCCAAGAATTTAAGGTTTTGGTTGTTAAATCAATCACTCCCTCAAAAGTTTTGTTTTCGGAACGCTCATAGATGACTAAAAAAACTTGGCGCTTGAAAGCTTTACCAGGCATGAAATTTAGCACTTCTTCTTTATCTGGTTCTTGTAAAGCAATCAGTGGAAAAACTGCCATTTCGCTCAAAGTTTTTTCTCTTTTAACAACCGCCACAGCCGTATTAATTTCTACTTCAGTTAACGCACTTAAAGGATGGGAAATTAAAGTCTGCTCAGCAGATAATTTTCCCATTAATCCAAATGAAATAGAAATGACAACAATAATCGCAATAGCTAGCCAAAAAAAATACCTTAGCCGCTTAATCATCTTTTTATGATAGAAGACATGTAGTTATCTATTTCCAAGCGTAAGCATGAAAACCGATAAATTTAGGGGCTAAGGGTAAATTAATTTAGTTGGGGAATGGAGGGGAGCAGGGGAGACAAGGAGAGTAATTCATAACCAACCAATGCCCAATGCCCAATGCCCAATTCCCAATTTACACAGAAACTAAACGACGTAAAGATTCAGCGCGGCGTTTAGCAATAGAGTTATTGGGAGCAAATTTGAGTGCTTCCTCGTAAGTTTGTAATGCTTGAGTATTTAATTTTTTCTTCTCATAGGCGTGACCGAGATTATTCAATGCTGTCACATAATCTGGTTTAAATTTGAGGGCTTCTTTGTACTGACGAATTGCTAGGTCATATTGCTCTTGAGTAAAGTAAGCATAACCTAGTCCATTGTAGATGGGGGCAATATTTTCTTCTTCCTCTTCTTGGGCAGCTTTCAGAGCTTTTTGAAATAAGGCGATCGCCTGCGAATACAATTTTTTTTCGGAATAAATACTCCCTAACTCATAATATTCTTGAGTCGTACCCTTTTCTTTCTCTAGTTTCTTCCTTAACTTAGCGAAAGAGCTTTCTATCTTGCGAGTTTTGAGAATTTGACGAAAAACACCCACAACAGTAAATGTGAGCAAACCTACCAAAATTGACAGATAAATTACGGCTAGATTATTATCCATTGCCTGCAAATACAAATATTAAAAGTTGCTTCTGTATCTATTATCAGCCTATTGGGGAGATGCGCTTCGACTTCGCTCACCAACCGGGAGATAAGAGAATAATTCTTAACTCCAAACTCCTAACTCTTAACTCCAAACTCCAAACTCCCAACTCCAAACTCCAAACTCCAAACTCCAAACTCCAAACTCCCAACTCCTAACTCCCAACTCCTAACTCAGCACTCACTTACGGTAAACCCCAATATTTAACGCGTTCATCGAGCCAACCTTGTGCTATGTAACGAGCGATCGCTCCGTTGACTCGTCGTCTGAATTCATCGTACTGCAATCCCTTGGGCATTACCACAGACAATGGTTCAGTTGATAGCTTGGTGGCTAGTAATCGATATTGCGGATATTGTTGCACCCAACCGCTCAGAACGCTAGCATCTGCGGCAAAGGCGACAACGGCATTATTTTCTATTTGCTCTCGCGCTTGTTGGTAGGAATCCACTCCCACTAACTCGGCGTTTGGCAAATAGTACCGGACTTTGGCAATTGTACTGGAGTTATTGAGTACAGCAATTTTTTGTTTGCCCAAATCCTTTAACTGCTGCACAGAAGCATCTTTTGTAATTAATACAGTGCTATCTAAGTAGTAAGGAACGCTCAAATCAACTACGCGGGCCCGTGAGGGAGTTGCTGTTACCCTAGCGATCGCTAAATCAACTTTTTTGTCTAAAACTACAGACAAGCGATCGCGATTCGCTACGGGTTGAAATTTGACAGCATCTTTTTTACCTAGCAAGTCAACTGCTAACTGCCGTGCCAAGTCAATTTCTAAGCCTTGCAAGTTGCCGCTATCATCTTTGAATCCCAAAGGACGCAAGTTATCTTTAACTGCAACAGTTAAATAACCCCGTCGCTGTATTTCTGGCATTTCGGCGGCAGATGCCGTTAATCCTGTGCCGACAAAGCAAAAGCAGCAAATCAAAATAATAGTAGCGGATAATACCAGATGTAACCGAGTAATTATTTGCCTACTGTTACATCGGTTATTCATCCGTTACCACCTTTATCTTTTAACTTGATTGGCTAATTCAGCAACTTTGCCGAAACTTGCAGGATCGAGTACTGCTAGTTGTGCCAACATTTTGCGATTTAGTTGGACTTCAGCTTTTTTCAAATTTCCGATCAACTGGCTGTAACTCAAGCCGTGTAGTCTTGCAGCAGCGTTGATGCGAGTAATCCAGAGGCGACGAAAATCGCGCTTTTTCTTTTTGCGATCGCGGTAGGCACTCCGCAGCGCCTTCATTACTTGTTGGTTAGCAGTTCTAAACAAAGTCGAGTGGGAACCGCGAAAACCTTTAGCTAATTTGAGAATTTTATTGCGGCGTTTGCGAGCTACGTTACCGCGTTTTACCCGTGTCATATACTTAATTTCCTAATGGGCTTACAAGTATGGCAGCATTAACCGCACGTTATCTTCATCGCGTTTGTCTACAAGTGTAGTCTTGGACAGGTCACGCTTTTTGTTGGAGGTTTTATGCTCTAAAAGGTGGTTTTTGAAAGCTTTGCGACGGACGATTTTGCCGCTGCCGGTGGCACGGAATCGCTTCGCTGCTGCTTTACGAGTCTTGAGTTTAGGCATTGTCTAGCTTTAATTCGACACAATCCCTCATTATATACCATTAAAAGTTCGTCTAAGTTCACAACTGAAGTTTTTCAAAAGAGAACGGCGAACTCTCAACAGGGAAGAGTTTAGGATTTGGAAATCAAACCCTTTTCCGGTGAACCAGAAAGCCCGCCCTAGTGGTCTGCCAACCCAAAAATGTTAGGTGGAGGTTGGGTAAAGGTTAAAGGGAAAAGGGCAAGGGATAAAAAACATGAGTTTCTTTCCCCCTGTTCCTTATCCCCTTCAGGGGCCCCACCTTCCCCTTTAAAGAGCCAAGTTGCCTTGGCGTACTACTAGTGAGAGCAACTTTAATCTGCAACAGTAGGGGCCCTACCCTTCTGTTTTATAAACACTGTATGGTTACAGTTTTAAAACTTGCGAATTTTTAGGCAAGCTAGATGTATCAAAATCAACCTTTTCACCAGTTTTATCTAGCATATTCACTACAATATAAGACTGGTCGTATTTGTTGGTTTCTGAGAAAAATCTCTTGATTTCGTTTGTTCTTGATTTCCAACCTTGGGCATAAAATATAAACTTATTTTTTCCATTATCTACAGATAATAGAGGTATGTATTCGAGTTTAGGTTTCAAGGAAGATTTTTTCTGAGCCACCACAGAATCATCTGTAAGGATATTCGATTTTTGACCCTTCACCTTTGTCTGTGCTGATATTAATTGCATTTGAGCAGCTGCGGGAATAGTATCGCCAATTACAAAAATTGGCTTACCTTTTGGCTCTAATTGGTGTAGTTTTGTTCCCAGTTCTGTAACTGCGTAAGAGTATTTCTTTGATAACGGCGCAGAATAAGAATAGTGATTGCTAATCACAACAGCAAATATGAAAAGTGCAGCGATCGCTACTCCTGTTTTTTGATGATTTTGTACAAAGGCTCTTACTTTGGGGAATATATCTGCAAAGAAAATGGCAATACTAATTGCTACAACAGGAGATAAATAAATAAAATGACGGGCTGGAGCGGGATTTGGCAGCCAAAATATGTAATTTATTAATACCGTTGGTAAAATAAAATACAAATCCTGATAACTACGTTTACGCCATAAATAGACGCAGGATATCAAAAATATGACAAAAAATAAAGGATTCAACCCCCAAATAAATAGTAGATTACCACGCAAAAATTGATCGACGTATCTCACAGGATTATTCCATAATAAAATTTGCTCAAATATTCCACCATTCTTTTCGAGATGAATATATGGCAGTTGAAATTGTATTACCTTAAAAATGACCAGTGGTAAAAAACTATATAAAATCGTAGGGAAAACAATCTTTTTTAAAGTATAACCTTCAAGAAATAGACACGCTGGAATCAAAGTAAACATTAGTATTGCATCCAGCCTGAACATTAAACACAAAGCAAAAGCCGCAACAATTAATATATCCCAGAAAATTAAGATTAATTTATTTGAAAATAATCTCAATGAGTTTAGGGAAGAACGATAACTAATCAAGGTTAATCCTATAAACATGAATACTACAGATCCAACCATAGGATGTGCGTATTGTGCAGTTATCCTCCACACTGGAAGCAAAATTAGTAAAACATTTGCTAATAAAGCTATACTGACTCCCCAATATCTTTTAACTAACAAGAAAAAAGGTATGACCATCAAAATGCCAAAAACTGCATTGATATAGTTCATCAAAGGAACAATTAAAAGCAAATTCTTTTTAAAGATAGGTCTAAAAAAGTCTACTAATGCATAATAAGCAAAAGAGATATCACTGCCATAAAGCCTTCTAGCTCCTAATGGTTTGTCAAATAGTATCAAGTCATTCATACCTACTATCATCCGGTAGCTATCTCTTTCTCCAAATGTTGCTTGATATGCATTCAGCAGATAAAAGATAGTGGCGAATACTAATAGTATTAACAGCCCTAAAACGACTTTATTTTTTTGTTTCATAACTCAAACTCAATCCTGGATATACAACTAACCTGAGAGGATGTTGGAAACTTTATGAGAGTCAAAATTTGATGACAATTGTTTGACAAGCAGTGAGAGTAGTCAGGTAGATAAACATCTTCGTTGGTTGAGATAGCTGATAGTAGTGCTTAGATTTATTGATTATAATTTTTATTCGCTCAGATAATTAAAAGCTTGTTGTTCGTAAATATCTCCTGGCTGATTAATTGTGAGTTTGACTTGGGGACGAAGCAGTGGTATTGGACTAATGTCGTGTGCAAGAGGGTCTAGGTATTGAGAAGGAATCTGTGGTGATTTTCTTGGGCTGAATTTTGTGTTCTTTCATATTTTTCTAATGCCCAACAAGTAGCTAGATGGGTATTTTACTAATATCAACATCTAGTGTAGAATGATGTCTTGTGTAAAGCGATCGCGCTAAAACATCGAACGATCGCACTAAGTTGTGTTCTATGCAGACGTTTCTGTAGACCTTTATCTCTTGACCTTTATCTTCTCTTTGCGAATTATAGCCACCAAAATTCGGTGGTTTCCTTGAATAACGTCTTGTCCAGATACCTCCAGTGCGGGCCATGAATCAGCACTTGATTTGCTAAGGTTAGTAACCCTTTCCAACGTATCTTCCGCCCGCTCCCTCTCGAAACGTCTCAACTCTGGATTATTTGCCTTTTCCGTTAGTATCTCTTTTAGGCTCTCCATTGAACTGACTGTCCTATACTCTTGGAGATCGGCTCTCAGTGCGAAAATGTTCGGATCGACTAGCTCCACTTTCTCTTCCTTCTTGTCTTCCTTCCCTCCTCTTCCTTCTCCCAATTCTACTGGTGTTGGGTTATAGTCCTCATCTTCAGTGTAGTAATGTCCCTCATCGAAGTCATATCGCACCTCCGCTCCCTTGAGCCGACCAGTAAGAACCATAAACGCCCCACCACCAACCTGTCGCAACTCCACACCCGTTACATCGTCTATATGGGTTGCATCATTTTTCCCTTCTACTTTTACTGGCTTTCTCTGGATTTCCTCTATGTGTTGTGAGTTGGTTTGTTGCATGGGAGGTGAATTGTGGAGTATTGAGGAATACTGCGATCGCTGCACCATCCCCCCACTCTGCTGGAGAACGTGAGTCAATTCATGCGCTAACAATTCCTGTCCGTCCCGACTCTGTGGATTATATTCCCCTTGTTTAAAGAACACATCCTGTCCTGTGGTGAAAGCACGCGCCTGAATTGATTGATTCAACTTGTCTGATTGACTATCCGTGTGAACCTTCACGCCACTGAAATCAGCACCAAAGGCCTGTTCCATCGGTTCGCGGATATTGTCAGCCATCGGTTGTCCATTACCCTTTGCTTGGTTGATAGACGTTTCCAAGTTTGGGTTAGCAGCCATCCCAGCTTTACCCTGATGCTGCACCATCGGCTTCATCTGTAATTCTTCTTCCTCTTCCTCTTCCTCTGGCGCTGACTCTCGTTGCAGGGTGCTATTATCCAGAGATTTCATTTGTAATTCTTCTTCCTCTTCCTCTGGTATTTCTTCCCGTTGCACCAGAGGCGTGATGGAATTTGCCAGAGGTTGCATTTGCAATTGTTCCTCTTGTGGCATTTGTTGGCGCTGGATAGACGCATGATTTTGTAGTTGTCCCAATTTTCCCACCACCTCATGGGCCACTGTATCAGCTTGTTGCTCGTAAATATCTCCTGGCTGATTAATTGTGAGTTTGGCTTGGGGACGGCGCAGTGGTATTCGACTAATGTCGTGTGCAAGAGGGTTATCTGGTAGTGGTTGGAATGAAGCGCCAGAGGACTGGGAACCAAAACCCCGCGTTGGTTGTTTGAGTGCAGGTATTGAGAAGGAATCTGCGATAGTTTTTTTGGGCTGAATGATGCGTTCTTTCATAATTTTTCAATGCCCAACCAGTAGCTACATGAGATTTTGCTTGATACCAACATCTAGACTACAGCGATCGCACTTGTAACACAACTGACCAACTATATATTTATTGGGCATTGGGCATAGGGCATAGGGCATTGGTAACAACGCTAATGACTAATGACTCAGGACTTACGCACAGGTAACGGAAAATCTAACCACAGAGGACGCAGCGAAAAGTCGGAGCGCCGGCTTCCGGCGATCTGAACTTTTCAAGACAGAGGACACGGAGGAATAAGAGTTTCAGAG
>Ga0314811_100170_pt1 | contig 11340 bp, 10 predicted proteins | sample STEome_7_FD_202340 | JGI IMG/M metagenome (GOLD analysis project Ga0314811, IMG submission 202340) | Metatranscriptome of soil surface biofilm microbial communities from soil inoculated with nitrogen-fixing consortium DG1, State College... ...
AGGGAAAGGGGTAAGGAGAAAAGGGCAAAGAGTAAATTTATTCCTTTTCCCTTTAACCTTTTCCCTTGCCCCTCTAGCTCAATATAATGAAACTATGTGATATACTACATTTCTCACTTACCCTGGTTTTATGGGACTGCCAATTGTTGCTATTATCGGACGCCCAAATGTGGGCAAATCTACCCTGGTTAATCGTCTCGCAGGGGAACAAACGGCGATTGTCCATGATGAACCAGGGGTGACACGCGATCGCACTTATATGGATGCTTACTGGCGCGATCGTGAGTTTTTGGTGGTAGACACCGGTGGTTTAGTTTTTAATGATGATACGGAATTTTTACCCCTGATTCGCCAACAGGCAATGACAGCACTCAGAGAAGCCAGTGCTGCTATTTTTGTAGTCGATGGTCAAACAGGCCCCACATCCGCAGACCAAGAAATCGCTACTTGGTTGCGCCAACAACCCGTACCAGTGCTACTAGCTGTCAATAAATGCGAATCTCCAGAACAAGGCTTAATCCAAGCGGCTGAATTCTGGGAATTGGGATTGGGAGAACCTTATCCCATCTCAGCCATTCATGGAAGTGGCACTGGAGAGTTACTCGATGAGTTAATTAATCACATTCCTGTTGTGGGAGAAATCCCAGAAAATAACGAAATCAAAATTGCAATTGTCGGACGCCCAAACGTCGGCAAATCTAGTTTACTCAATGCTTTTGTTGGTGAAGAAAGAGCAATTGTCAGCCCCATTTCCGGTACAACCCGCGATGCCATTGATACTGTTGTGGAACGAAACGGGCAAACCTATCGCTTGATTGACACCGCCGGTATTCGCAAAAAGAAACAAATAGAATACGGCACAGAATTTTTTAGCATAAACCGCGCTTTCAAAGCAATTCGCCGCGCTGACGTGGTTTTATTAGTACTAGATGCTGTGGATGGAGTTACAGAGCAAGACCAAAAATTAGCTGGGCGAATTATTGACGAAGGTAGAGCTTGCATCATCGTAGTTAATAAGTGGGATGTTGTGGAAAAAGACTCTTACACAATCTACGACTACGAAAAAAGTTTGCAAGCACGGTTACATTTCACTGAATGGGCGGAAACAATCTTTGTTAGTGCTTTAACAGGACAACGGATAGAAAAGATTTTAGACATAGCGAACATAGCGGCGGAATCACACAAACGCCGCGTTAGCACATCAGTGATTAATGAAGTTTTAACAGATGCAGTAAGTTGGCATTCACCACCAGCATCGCGCAGTGGCCGTCAGGGCAAAATTTATTATGGTACACAAGTGAGTACCCAACCGCCAACCATCGCCTTATTTGTCAACGACGCCAAACGCTTTAACGACAACTATCGTCGTTACATTGAGCGACAATTCCGGCAACAGCTAGGATTTAAAGGTAGCCCCATTCGTTTACTCTGGCGGAGTAAAAAAGTTCGTGATGTTGAAAGTGGTAGTGTTAATCGAGCAACACGCGTCTAGAATTTTGGATTTTTGATTTTAGATTTTAGATTCGGGCAAATTAGGTTAAAGTCCAAAACATTAGAGAATCACAACCACCGTCATAATCCAAAATCCAAAATCTAAAATCTAAAATCAAAACATGGATTTACTGCGATCCCTACCACTTGGACTTTATTTAGAACAACCCCAAACTTGGTTGCATAAAATCGATCCGCGAGTCAAGTTTGCCTGGTTGATGAGTTTTTTAACCAGCTATGTCTTAGCCAACAACTTTTGGCGGGTGCTGTTGGTGGTAATGTTGATTATTACGACCTTATTTGCAAAAATTCCCCGACGAGTATGGCGGCAACAAATGGGTTGGCTGTTGATGCTATCATTTTTCGTCTTAGCGATCGCAGCCATCAGTCCAGATGCAATGGGTATAAATTATCAGCCACGCCTACCAGCAAATGAACAAATATTAACTCAGCCAGCAAATTCCAATAATGTAGCTCCAGAACAAACAAGTAATGGGCAAAAATACAGCTACGTACTATTTCATAAAGGCCCAGTCAGAGTGACTCGCCGTTCTTTGGATTTGGGAATTAGTCTGAGTTCGATTATATTTACTGTGATTTACAGCACCAATCTGTATCTACTGACAACCGCACCAGAAGAAATCACATCTGGTATAGAAAGCTTAATGCAACCCTTACGGCGTTTGAAGTTGCCTGTTACAGAAATTACTTTAACTTTAACTTTATCTTTGCGCTTTATACCTTTAGTTTTAGAAGAAGTCCAAAACTTATTTCGTTCTGTAATGACAAGGGCAATCAACTGGAAAAAGCTGGGATTAAAAGGAGCATTTAAGGTTTGGATGACAGTGGCAGAGAGATTGTTAGATAATCTTCTCCTACGAGCCGAACAAATGGCCAATGCAATGATGGTGCGGGGTTTTACCAGTCCCAACGAGCATCGAGTCCAGTGGCACGACTTACGATTAAAAGCTCTTGACTGGGTTGCTATTGCAACTTTAATCTTATTCTGGGGAATACGGCTAGCTGTAGGAACTAAAGTCTAATTTGCCACCCTTGAAAATAGAAAGCTTCTAATTATAGTATGACCAAGGCTTGGTATTGGCGATCGCTACCCTTAGAAAAGCGCACAGGTTCCGAAGTTTTTGCTGCCTTGTTTCGCCCCAGCACCACCACAGGAATTGCTACCTTACTGGAAAGTCCCTACCCAACCCCCATCGAACATCCCCAACTCAGTCGATATTCTATCTGTGCAGGCGCTCCCCGTGTAATTGATGGCGTTCCCCAAATGTGGACGCCAGCACTAGGGGAAGTTTTCCCCCTCCTAGAAAAATTGTTGCAGCAAGGTGATGAGGGAGCAGGGGAGATGAATTTTTCCCCTCCCCCTCTTCTGCCCAATGCCCAATGCCCAATACTTCTCTGCGAGAGGCTGCGCCAACGACTACGCTCAGTACAAGTGCCCAATGCCCCATCCCACCTTCCTTTTAACGGTGGTTGGTTGGGTTGGCTAGGCTACGATGTCGCATGGGAAATTGAACAGCTACCGACTAATAAAATTGATCCCCTACCATTTCCCGTAGCTTTTTGGTATGAACCAGATTGTTTTGCAGTTTTAGACCACGCCGAACAAATTCTTTGGTTAGCCGCCAGCCATCCCAATGGACTCGATGAGTTACAGAAAAACTTGGAGAAAGAGGTAAACGGGCAGGGGGTAGGGAACAAAGGAGAAAATCCTCCCCCCTGCTCGCTGCTTTCTGCTTTGCCGCCTCTTTTCTTGACATGCCAATCAGATTATGAAACCTCTGTCAATCAGGCGAAAAAATATATTCAAGCTGGAGATATTTTTCAGACAAATCTTTCCTTACGGTTTCAAGCATCTACAGCTGCTTCTGGGTGGGAAATTTACCAAGCCTTACAAAAAATCAATCCTTCACCTTTTGCCAGCTATTGGCAAACGCCTTGGGGAGAAGTAATGAGTTGTTCCCCGGAACGGTTGGTATTGTTGCAAAATCGACAAGCACAAACCAGACCCATCGCCGGCACGCGATCGCGTGGTATAACTCCAGAACAAGATATGCAACTGGCACAAGATTTACTTAGCAACAGCAAAGAACGTGCAGAACACATCATGCTTGTGGACTTAGAACGCAATGATTTAGGGCGAGTGTGTGAATGGGGAAGTGTTGTTGTAGACGAATTGCTAACAATTGAGCGATATAGCCATGTGATGCACCTTGTGAGCAACATCCAAGGTACTTTAAAAAGCGATCGCACCACCATTGATTTAATTCGCGCTACTTTCCCAGGTGGCACAATTACAGGCTGTCCCAAAATCCGCTGCATGGAAATTATCGAAGAACTAGAACCAGTGCGGCGCAGCTTATTCTACGGTTCCTGTGGCTATTTAGATTGGCGCGGTAATTTAGACTTAAATATCTTAATCCGCACCTTGTTACTAGCGCCCATAAATGAAGGTGGGGAAGCAGGGCGAGCAGGGAGAGCAGGGGAAGAAATTACTTCCTCATCCCCCCAACCCCCGCTTAACATTGTCTGGGGACAAGTTGGCGCGGGAATTGTTGCAGATAGCGATCCTGAGAGAGAATGGTATGAATCTCTGCACAAAGCCCAAGCGCAATTGACAGCACTGAAAATGCTGAATAGTCAATAAAGGAATGGGGTATTGGGAGTTAGGAGTTAGGAGTTATTCTCCTTGTCCCCTTGTCCTCTTCTCTCCCCATCTCCCCACTCCCCATTCACACGACTTAATTTTGCTCCATTAGGCGACAGTTGTGGCAGTATGGAAAGAAGTTAGAAAGTTGGCTAAGGAACTGTCGGGAAGTTTATCGGGTGTTTTCCCTTACTAGGCCAAGCTTTTAACAACTTCCGCCTCACTACCGCTTGCTTAAAAAGCCGATTAAAAACTAGATCAAGGTCTTCAAAACCATATTTTCGCATTTTAAGAAAATATTCTGGCGAAAGGAAGGTATTATCGTCTGAATGTTTGGAATGAACTGCGAAAGCACTTAACATATTTCCCACCTTGACTATTCAATGAATCCAGAAAACGCAGAAACTTACATAAATCATCCAACTTGGGGTTTACTTTACAAGATCTGTATGGTTGATGAAAACCAAGATCTATTCACCACACTTTATGCCCAGCGTTTATTTTTTTTGGTGGCAAATGACATTAAAGGTGTTAAGTTCCAGCCTATCGGACGCACTGAAGCTAGAATGATGTTGGAAAATCGCTTACGCACCCTGCGTCGCACTGGGCAATCTCAGGAGTACGATCAGCTTCAGAGTGTTTTCCAACGCACCTTCCAATGAACAGTTCGATTTACGAACGTATTGTTTCCATTCGTTCCTCGCTACCAACTTCAGTCAGATTGATTGCTGTCAGCAAGCAAGTTTCTACTGAGGCGATTCGCTGTGCCTATGCGGCAGGAATTCGTGATTTTGGGGAAAGCCGCATCCAAGAAGCTTCCATTAAACAAGCCCAGTTGCAAGACTTATCGGATATTACTTGGCACTTTATTGGACATTTGCAAAGCAATAAAGCTAAAAAAGCCATTGAACAATTCCAATGGATTCACTCCGTAGATAATTTAAAGCTGGCAGTGCGCTTAGAACAATTGGCACAACAACTAGGAGTGACTCCCCAAGTTTGCTTGCAAGTGAAAATTCTTCCCGATCCTCACAAGTCGGGTTGGAGTGTACCAGAACTTTTGTCTGATTTACCTGCTCTAAATCAATGTAAAACTTTACAAATTCAAGGTTTAATGACAATTCCACCCATAGGATTGGCTGATGCCGAAATTCTAAGTGTGTTTGAGCGATGTCGCCAATTGGCAAAAGAAATCCAAGAGCAAGACTGGTCGCATATTAAAATGCAGCAGTTGTCTATGGGTATGTCAGGCGACTACGAACTGGCAGTGCAAGCAGGGACAACGATGGTACGATTGGGAACCATCTTATTTGGCCATCGCACATAGCATACTAGTGCCACGCTCGTGGTTAAGTATTAATTGAAGGTCGGGATTTGATGACAACAATTTTGTAACAGACTGGTGCAATTAGAAACAAAGGATATAGTATTGACAAGAGCAATCGCCAAGTAAAATTCGGGTAAAAGAACTTTCCTTTGGACAAACCTTAGGATATAATCTTGACTCATTATTATGTTTAGGCGATGTACAGGCCTTGCTAAAAGTGTCCGTTCATCGCCAAAGCCCGTAGTATAGGCTACAAATAGCAATATATTTGCTGAAGTATCCGACCATGTAGCGATGCCTACGGCGGGCTACGCCTACGCAGATGGCTGAATTAACCATTTAAGCCAAGTCAATACCGGCTATTCGCACCAGGAGAGTACACAATGAACAACATTTTTTCCAAACTCAGGGACTTTGTAGGTCTAAATGAGCAAGTGGAATACGAGTATTACGAAGAAGAACCAGATACAGACAATAACTACCAAAATCTCTATCAACAAGAAAATCCCCAACCAGTACCACAAGAAACCCCAGCAACTCAAAATAGACGTTGGCGGGAACCAGTGCCTACAATGGGAGAAGAGATAGCAGCAGCAGGGTCAAAGCCAATGGGGAATGTGATTGGTATGCCAGGAGCAATTAACGGAATTTCGGAAGTTTTAGTACTCGAACCACGCACCTTTGAAGAAATGCCTCAGGCAATTCAAGCGCTGCGAGAACGCAAGTCAGTGGTGTTGAACCTGACAATTATGGATCCAGACCAAGCTCAGCGAGCAGTGGATTTTGTCGCAGGTGGCACTTACGCTTTAGATGGACATCAAGAACGCATAGGTGAGAGCATCTTTTTGTTTACACCAAGCTGCGTACAAGTTAGTACCCAAGGTGGCGTTCTTCATGAAGTACCACAACCACCAGTCCGTCCTTCTCGCCCCGCAGGTTCTTCACCTTCAAATCAAAGTTGGGGTAACGAACCTAACCGGATGGCACAATAAAATTAAATTAGTCTTTTGTCCTCTTATTGAAAGTGAAACTACTGCCTTGGACGGGTCTCCTGGCTAAAAGCAAGTAGCATTTGATGGTAGAAATTCTCCACCCAAACTTTGCGCTTTGTCCTTTGTTTGTTAGCAATAAACAATGACGAATGACAAATGACCGATGACAAATGACTAATGACCAATGACTAATGACTATTAAATTTGGCTTAATTGGTGGTGGGGTAATGGGAGAATCGCTGTTATCCCGCCTTATTGCCCTTGGAATTTATAAATCCTCAGAAGTCATAGTTAGCGAACCGCTACCCTCACGCCAGGAATTTTTAAAACAGCGCTACAATGTTGCCGTTGCAACTGATAGTAGCCAGGTTTTCACCGAAGCCAAAGAAGTAGTGTTTTTGGCAGTGAAACCCCAGGTTTTTAGTACCATTGCTCAAGAGTTAGCTGATATTGATATTCTGAAAATAGAACACCCACCATTGATTATTTCCATCTTAGCGGGTGTAACTTTAAGTCAGTTAGAAGCTGCATTTGTGCAACTACCAGTAATTAGAGCAATGCCCAACACTCCAGCAACAGTGGGAGCAGGAGTTACAGCAGTTTGTTTGGGTGCATATACCAACCAGAAGCATCACCAAATAGCACATCAAGTTTTTGGATCTGTGGGCGAAGTTGTAGAAGTTTCAGAAGTGCTGATGGACGCAGTTACAGGGTTATCTGGTAGCGGCCCGGCTTACGTGGCGCTATTGATAGAAGCACTTGCTGATGGTGGAGTAGCCGCAGGTTTACCCAGAATCATCGCCAATCAACTAGCCTTGCAAACAGTACTGGGAACAGCAAAACTGTTGCAGGAAACCAAAATGCACCCAGCAGAACTCAAAGATCGCGTTACTAGTCCTGGTGGTACAACAATCGCCGGGATTGCCCAATTAGAAAAGGCAGGATTTCGCTCTGCTTTAATTGAAGCAGTAAAAGCTGCCACAGAGCGATCGCAAGAGCTGGGAAAATGAATAAAGTTATGAGTGAGGAGTTATGAGTGAAGAGTTATGAGTGAGGAGTTATGAATTTTTACTTCTAACTCTTAATTCCCAACTCCTAACTTCTAACTCCTAACTCCTAATTCCCAACTCCTAACTCTAAATTCCTAACTCTTAATCTAACGAAGTTGACAAAAGACCCGTTAGTATAGTAAACAGTCTGGTTGCAAATGTGATTGAGTGAATTATCCCGCGCCTTCTCCTGAACTTGACCTGAGGTCGATATTTCCCTTTGAACTGGATCGGTTCCAAAAGGATGCCATCGCATCCCTCAATGCTGGACGTTCCGTAGTTGTATGTGCGCCAACAGGTTCGGGCAAAACATTAGTAGGGGAATATGCCATTTATCGCGCCCTGTCGCGAGGAAAACGTGTGTTCTACACTACTCCCCTGAAGGCGTTGTCGAATCAAAAATTACGTGATTTTCGAGAAAAATTCGGGTTGGATTTGGTGGGACTGTTAACAGGAGATGCTTCCATTAACAGGGATGCACCCATTTTGGTGATGACCACAGAAATTTTCCGCAATATGCTTTATGGTACACCCATTGGGCAAGTGGGCATTTCGTTAGTGGACGTTGAGGCGGTGGTGTTGGATGAATGCCACTACATGAACGATCGCCAACGCGGTACCGTTTGGGAAGAATCAATCATCTACTGTCCCCACGAAGTCCAATTAGTAGCCCTTTCGGCAACTGTAGCCAATAGCGATCAACTCACCGATTGGCTCAATCGCGTCCACGGGCCAACAGACCTGATTTACTCGGATTTTCGCCCAGTACCTTTGGAATTTCATTTTTGTAATGCCAAAGGCTTGTTTCCGCTGTTGAATGATAGCAAAACCAAAATTAACCCCCGTCTGGCTAATCGCGGTAAAAGAAGACAAGGCGATCGGGGGAAAGCTGGTAGACCAGAGGCTCCCGGCATTATTTATACCCTGAGCCACTTGCAGCAAAGGGATATGCTACCAGCCATTTACTTTATCTTCAGCCGTCGGGGATGTGATAAAGCAGTGGCAGAAGTGGGGGATTTATGGCTGGTAAATAATGAAGAGTCGCAAATTTTACGGGAACAAATTGATGAGTTTTTAAACCGCAATCCCGAAGCCGGACGTTCCGGACAAATTGCTCCCCTGTACAGAGGAATCGCCGCCCACCACGCCGGGATTTTACCTGCATGGAAAGCATTGGTGGAAGAATTATTTCAGCAAGGGCTGATTAAAGTGGTATTCGCCACTGAGACATTGGCAGCCGGAATTAATATGCCCGCCCGGACAACGGTAATTTCCACCCTTTCCAAGCGTACTGACACTGGACACCGCCTGCTAAACGCTTCCGAATTTCTGCAAATGGCGGGACGGGCAGGCCGCCGGGGAATGGATAAACAAGGTCATGTGGTGACAGTGCAAACTCCCTTTGAAGGAGCTAAAGAAGCTGCCTATTTGGCCACATCCAAGCCAGATCCCCTAGTCAGCCAGTTTACGCCGAGTTACGGTATGGTACTCAACTTGCTGCAAACTCATACCTTAGAGGAAGCTAGGGAACTGATAGAACGCAGTTTTGGACAGTACATGGCGACTTTGCATTTAAGGCCAGAATACGATGAAATAACCGAACTGCAAGCGCAATTAGCCCAATTACAAGAGCAAATCGCCGCCGTTGATGAAAATGAACTGGCTGTTTATGAGAAATTGCGGCAACGCTTGAAGGTAGAACGCCAGATATTGAAAACTCTACAAGAACAAGCCCTCTCAGATAGGCAAGAACAATTGGCGATGATGTTGGGCTTTGCAGTGTCGGGAACTCTGTTGAGTCTCAAAGGTAAAAATATCCCAGTATCTTCACCCGTAACCGCAGTGTTAGTGGGAAAAACCCCTGGTTCTGGCGACACTCCTTACTTGGTATGCTTGGGATACGATAACCGTTGGTATGTGGCAACTACAGCAGATGTAGTGGATTTGTATGCCGAACTGCCGCGAGTTGAAGTACCACCTGAAGTACTACCACCAACAGAAATGTCATTGAAACCGGGGCAGTCAACTCTTGGCGATGCCGAAACATTTGCCATCGCCACTCGAATTCCCAATCCCATAGAGTCTTTGTATATGGCACCAGAGGTTGCCGAACAACTCAGTCGTGTTACCGCTATCCAAGAGCAAATAGAAGCTCATCCCATACATCAATCAGGCAATGTCGGAACTATTTTCAAACGCAGGGCCCGGTATGTTGAACTAGAAGCTGAACTCGAAGAGTTGCAAGCGGTAGTAGAGCAACAGTCACAACGTCATTGGGAAGAATTTCTCAATTTAATTGCTATTCTGCAACACTTTGGTGCATTAGATAACCTATTACCCACACAACTAGGACAAATTGCTGCTGCCATTCGTGGTGAAAATGAATTGTGGCTGGGTTTAGTATTCGCTAGCCGCGAACTGGACAACTTAGATCCGCACCATTTAGCAGCAGCGGCGGCCGCTTTGGTGACAGAAACTCCACGTCCAGATAGTAAGGTTAACTTTGACCTCAGTAATGAAGTCACAGAAGCCTTAGGAAAATTACGGGGAATTCGTCGGCAGATGTTCCAATTACAACGTCGTTACAACGTAGCTTTACCTATATGGTTGGAGTTTGAGTTAATTGCCTTAGTGGAACAGTGGGCGCTGGGTATGGAGTGGACAGAACTGTGCGATAACACCAGTTTGGACGAAGGTGACGTAGTGAGAATTTTACGGCGGACATTGGATTTATTATCGCAGATACCCCATGTTCCCCACTTACCAGATTCTTTCCAGCGTAATGCTTATCGGGCAATGCAGCTGATTGATAGATTCCCTGTGAATGAAGTGGTTGAATGAAGCGGACACGACGGGGACACGGGGATGCAGGGACATAGTAACGGTGAGAAATGAATCTCTGCATCGTATATACTAGTCCCCACGTCTTCATTCTTTGGTTACATAGCAACAGTCAAGGCGGTTAGGACATTAACATACGAAAAAACTTAGACATCAAAAGACTTTTCACTCAGTCCCCAGTCCCTTGCTTTAATTAAAAATGCTTTTTTGGTTTGTATACTTTTTACCAAATTTAGGATAAGTGGTATTGTTTGGAATTCTGGGAATGGTTTTGTAATTGAGACTTTCGAGCCAACATCCAAACTTTAAAATCCAAAATTGGTACAGTTTTGTAGACTATCGGGATGTTGTTAACAGTTGAATAGAAGTTGTTGCGATCGCCATCAAGACTTTTCAAGTCTAATACACCAAGTTGCCAGTGCCACGCAACTGACGCAGAGAATTTATACAATATGGACAGTCACAGGCAAATAATTTAATTGCAGCTTCGCTTTCCTCTTCAGTAAAGTCCAGCATCGCAATATTCTCATCTGATACTGATGTGACAACAGTGGTGGAACGTTGTTTAGAGGTGTAAGGTTGCTTTCTCTCAGAATCTCGAATGCATATAAAATCTTTGCCACCATGTGGGTTAGTGATGCAGGTGCGGCCGTCTTGGGTGTGCATTAATCGCTGAGTGATACTAGCATGGGCAGGATGAAATATTCCCAGGGTGGACATCAGCGAGGCAAAAATTGTGGAAGTAGAAAGCAAATTCAGTATTAGTTTTCTGTTCATCGGTTTCCCAATAAAATGTTTCTGAACGCTAAGGCTATCCGATTAAAAGTTATAGGTCAAGTGACCTGTTATCTATTTTCATCTATAAAATCAAAAATTTATCAGATTTTTAAATCCCAATCTGTAATAACATTTTGCGTTCTAAAACGTAATTTTTGCTGTAGGGAGGTGGGGGAGAGGGGGAGACTTGTACTGAGC
>Ga0314811_100171_pt1 | contig 11338 bp, 10 predicted proteins | sample STEome_7_FD_202340 | JGI IMG/M metagenome (GOLD analysis project Ga0314811, IMG submission 202340) | Metatranscriptome of soil surface biofilm microbial communities from soil inoculated with nitrogen-fixing consortium DG1, State College... ...
CTGAAGTACGAATAATATCAAGCGATCGCTTTGCATCATTGAGATTATTTTACAACACCTCTTCGGAAGTAGAAATATAAGTGCGATCGCCGAACATTTAAGAGCTGATTCTTAAAAAAAATTTTAAGCAAACTCAATTTATTGCTGGCATAACTTTCAAAGAATAAACCCTTGATTTGCTCAAATTCCTGAGACCCTTACAAGATAAAAACTTTGATTTAGTTTACAAATTAGTTCTAAATTAGTGTTTGGTCTGTGTCAAAATCACTTTCACCCAAATATCGCATTAACATTGACTCTAATTGAAATACTCTAATTGGTTTGAGCAGATAGTCGTTAGCACCAGCTTGCAGAATCGAAATTTGCTCTTCTAAAAGTTCGCTAAAGCCCATCATTATCACCTGCAAATCTTGAAAAGCTGGCTCTTGTCTCAGAATATTTAATAAATCCCAGCCACTAGCATCACCTACTAACTGGACATCCAACAATATTAAATCAGGCTCTAAGGTTTGTACCTGCTTTAAAAAATCATCATTACTATTGATCCACTTGACTTGGTAACCAATTGTTTGCAGATAATCTTGTAAGACAATACCAGTATTTTGCTCATCTTCCACAAGCAAAATAATTTGATTTTGAGGAATAGCTAGAGAAGGCAATGTGGAGATACTACAATTTTCACCTTCTTCCTCATCTCCCAGATGAAATCGATTAGGTAGAAATAAAGTAAACTGACTACCTTCTCCTAAAGTGGATGTAACAGTCACATCTCCACCGTGTAAACGCGCTAATTTGCGTGTCAAAGCTAAACCCAAACCCGTGCCTTCATACTGCCGATTTAGCTTACTATCGAGCTGTTTAAATGGTTCAAATAAAAAATGAAACTGGCTTGAATCAATCCCAATTCCAGTATCAGAAACGATAAATTTCATTCCTTGGGATACTTTTTTCACTACCAACGATACCTTACCTGCTGGGGTAAATTTAACAGCATTGGTAAGCAGATTCAGTAACATTTGTTTGATGCGTCGTTCATCAGCAATACAAGTATCTGCTTCAGTATCGATTTCATATATGAGGTGCAATCCCTTTTCTAAAGCTGCATCGCGCACCGTTGATATAGCATAGTTACATATCTCTGACACTGGTAAAGGTAAAAGCAACAATTCTTCCTTACCTGCTTCCACCTTAGACAAGTCCAAAATATCATTAATCACTGCCAGTAACTGTTCACCACTTGTGTATATACAATTAATGTATTCCTTTTGTTTTTCATTGAGAGAGCCAACTATTTCTTGTTGTAGCAATTGCGATAAGCCCATGATGGCATTTAGAGGCGTTCGCAACTCGTGACTCATGGTTGCTAAAAATTCGCTTTTTGCTCGACTGGCTGCTTCTGCTGCTTCTTGGGAAGCACGTAGTTTTAGTTCTGTTTGCTTGCGTTCAGTAATGTCCTCAATCATTGCTAGAAAAAACTCAGGTTGGCCATTGCTATCTGGAATCACACAAACAGAGATATGAGTCCAAACTAACCTACCATCAAGATGTAGGCAGCGTCTTTGCATTTCAATACGATGTCTATCTACAACTTGTTCTTTAACTTCAACCTTTGAAGTTTTTCCTAAATCCGTGGGAATTTGTGACACCAATTGTTTGTAAATTTCTAAATCACCTTTTTGTGTGCAAACAAAATTTGTAAAGCGTTTGCCGTAGAACTCTTCTCGGCTGTATCCTAAAATGTCGCACAGTGCCCTATTAGTATCGACTATCTGGGCTTTCATATTTATAAGTGCAATTCCCATACAAGAGCGCTCAAAAACTGCGCGAAATTTCGCTTCACTTTGTTGCAACGCTTCCTGTGCAGCATTCCGCTGGTTTGCTTCCATCGCCAAGGTGACAAAATCTGCAATTGAGCCGGCAAAAGTTTCTTCCTCTAGAGTCCATTGACGACCTTCGCCTACGTGTTCGTGACAGACTACGCCTACCAAACGTCCGTCTAGCCAAATTGGTGCATCCAGTAGAGATGTGATACCAAAAACACAAAGATAAGACTCTGATAATTCTTGGGTTCTGATATCGTTTCTAGCATCTTCTACAGCAATGCTGCGTTCCTGTTCTAAAGCGTAAAAATAAGCGGGATAATTTTTTTTGAAAATCGAACTACCAAAACTATGTTCCTTAGTATTAGCATCGTATAAATCGATGCATTCCATTCTTGAGCGTTCTTCATTATATAACCACACCCCGACTCGCTCAACTGAAAGCGTGCGAGCAGCGGTTTCTGTAATTTCTCTGATGGCCGCATTGAGATTACCTTGCTGAAATGTTTTGCTCCTTGCCAGTTGCACCAAAGTTTGGCTTTTTTTTCGGCGACTATCTTCTCTAATTTGTAAACCCCCTTGGGCTTCGTTATGCTCTGTGATATTTCTAGCAGCCACCACTTGCATGAGTTGTCCTCAAGAAGAAATAATTTTGCCTAGCAGTTCTACGGTAACGATAGAACGATCTTTGTATAACTACAATTACTCCATAAGGTTTTTCATAACCGGAAGCTATATTTGTTTTAATCAAATTTCCCATCTTGGAATAACGACTTCCAAAGTATAATTTGCCAATCAGTTCTCTGTCTTGATACCAGTCTTTTTTGCCTCAACGAATCATAATTGGCATTTAAAATTGTTTAGCTATCAAGTAGTATAGAATTTTTAAAAGTGGCTTGCACTGCCAATGTAATCATTACATCACTTAAGTATGTCTAGGTAAATAATTCTTGTTGGGATCGGGTAGGGATGTGGAAGGGAAAAGAGTTTGAGCGTTGTTTACTTTTCTTCACATAGCTTAACTTTTTTGTACTAACTTACTTAATTAATTACCATAATCACTACCTTGATACCAACAAACACTACTCATTACCCTTGGATTTTTGGTTTGTCCTGGCCTTTGTAGAAGAAGAGGACAAAGAGTTACAGGACAAAGTGAAAATGAGAAAACCCTTTGTCATTGACCATGCTGTTTTTTCCCTTGTTCCTCATCCCCTTGTCTTTTTTCTTCTTCTGTGACTATTGGAATCCCCTGGAATTCCCCTACAGAAAGATATCTAATGACTTGAACTTTGCGAGAATTAAATTAATGGTAGCTGTTGCCAAGGTGAAGCGATGAGAGATAGTAATGTAAGAATTGTTTCCTTAATTCCAGGCGGAACAGAGATTTTAGCAGCATTAGGATTGGTGAATGCGATTGTAGGGCGATCGCACGAATGCGATTATCCTCCAGAAATCGAAAATCGCCCTATTTGTACTCAAGCACGCTTAAACTCCAAGGCTTCCAGCAGCCAAATTCACGATGAAGTCAATAATTTACTGCAATCTGCTCTCAGTATCTATCAAATTAAAACAGATGTTTTACAGCAGTTGCAGCCTACTCATATTCTCACTCAAGACCAGTGTGATGTCTGTGCTGTCAGCTTAGAGGAAGTTGAAAAAGCAGTTGCTACACTCTTTGAGAGCCAACCCCAGATTATTTCTTTACAACCCAATATTTTTCAAGATATTTGCGCTGACATTGAGCGAGTAGGCAACATTTTCGGCGTAGATTCAGTCAAACTCATTGAAAATTTAGTGGCTCGCGTCAAAATTTGTCAGCAAAGAATCCAAGGACTTGGTTTAAACGAGCTACCTACTGTAACTTGCATCGAATGGACTAATCCTTTGATGGTAGCAGCGAATTGGATTCCGGAATTAGTCAACTTGGCAGGAGGACAATCTCTGTTTAGTGTCGCCGGTCAACCTTCTCCCCACTTACCGTGGGAAACATTAATAGCAAGTAATCCTGATGTCATTGTTTTTATGCCTTGCGGCTTTGATTTAAACCGCACCCGCCAAGAAGCCCAGCTGTTAACTCAACTTCCGGAATGGCAAAAACTCCACGCCACCAAAACTGGTAGAATCTACATCACTGATGGTAATTCTTACTTCAATCGTCCGGGGCCGCGACTGGTAGATTCTCTAGAAATTTTGGCAGAAATTTTACATCCAGAAATTTTTCAATACGGTTACAAAGGAACCGGTTGGGAAGTTTTATCTGTTGAGAATTAACTTTTAACTATTCACTATCAGAGGACGGCTCATTATTAAAGAACAGCAGACGCACAGCAAGAATGGCAAATCCCACAGCAGCGATCGCTTTCATCAAACGTGTAGGTAATAATTGAGCTACTGCTCCTCCTGCTAATGCTCCCAAAAGACTTGTCAATATTAACGCTGCCGCCGTACCAAAAAATACAGCCCGTGGAGATTGACAACGACCCGTAAGTGCGATCGCCGCTAGCTGACTTTTGTCACCTAATTCCGATAAAAAAACAGTAATAAAACTCAGTCCAAGAAGATGCCAATCCATATTGTTGAGGGGGGAGATGGGGCAGGGGGCAGGGGAGACAAGGGGGACAAGTAGAAAAAGTCATCACCAATGACCAATGACTAATGACCAATCAATACATCCCAAAATAGCATTAGAGAAATCAACAACAACATCACACCTGCTGATTTTTCTACGGTTTTGGGGCTGAGTCGGCTGGCTATCCAACTACCTAAAAGTACACCTAGTAAGCTGGTGGTGATGAGGGCAGCAGCAGATCCAATAAATACTAACCACGGTGAATGAGATTCTGCACTCATTAACAGAGTTGATAACTGAGTTTTATCTCCAATTTCTGCTAAAAAGATGGTTATGAAAGTTGTGCCAAAAATTGCTAGTGCTGATTCCTGCTTTCGAGGATTATCTGCAACTACAGACTTATCTGGTAAGCACTGAGGTGATGTTAAGTTGAAATCGTCACTATCTTTCAATTCTAGCTCAATCTCAGATGAAGATATGCCAGAAATCCCTATAGGTGCAGAATCTAGTTTCACAGGCAATAATTTTGTTGCTAGGTTGCTTTCATATTTCTATCATATTCTCAGATTTTTGTAATAAATTGCAACTCCAGACAAAAAAGTTATTCCAATAAATGTAGAGACGTTGCAATTGCTAGTCTCTAGAAAATATTTTGGGTGTAAGTCAAATCATCTTAAATCGCTACAATTAAAGGCCAATAGCTCGATCGAACCGTAGTATTTCTAAACTGCGATCGCCGTATACTCCTTCTATTTGCTGACGACAGCAATCAATAGCAAAATCATTGAGTTCTTCTGCTTCAATACCATACATATCTTGAAACACTTCTGCCTCCACCCGGCAAAAGCGCGGACGATTTGGGTAAATACGGCACTCTCGCGTTGTATGGTCAAAATTAATGCACCATCCTCCTTCACCCACCATACTGAGGTAAAGTTCTAGTTCTGCTGGTGAGAGATACTCATCCAAATCTGGACGTTCTGCTGGATCTAGATGACAGCAGGCTCCACATTGCTTAACACATTGCCAAGTTGCCATTTGGGATTGGGGACTGGTGACTGATGACTGGGAGTCGTTATTATAACAATTCTGGTTTGGATGGAACAGCGTCAGTCCTAACGATAGGTCTTTGACTGGATATTATGTTATTCCCCAGTCCCCAATCCATCACATTTTATGTCTTTTCTTATAATTTTGTTAAGTAAATTAAATTCCGTAGCCCGTGGCCAGATATGATCGATGGCGGGTTTCCTAACTAAGTTATTGATTTTTATAAACAGTTAGCAGGAGAAGAGAAAAAATGTTTGACGCTGTGTCTGATTTATTTAACGCTTTTACCAGCATCAATTGGGAAGTTATTTTCCAATTACTGTCCGTAGCGCTAATCGTGATTGCTGGGCCGGCGGTAATATTTGTATTGGCATTTCGCAACGGTAACCTTTAAGAACGCTGTTAGCGGAAGCGCGGCCTTTAGCCCGTGCTGAGTGCTGAGTGCTGGGTGGAAAAAAATTCGGGTAAAACTCAGAATTCATGACTCAGCACTAGATATTGACAATGCTTGCAAAGCGGCTTGGATAATATTGTCATACTGTGGTTGGGAAATATCAATTTCTTTGGCATCTTGACGATTAGTACCAAGCAAAGCATTTGGCTGTCCTAGTTGCATAGCCAAGATTTTGCCTTCAGGATTTTTAATTCTCAATTCTGCTGCCAAACCATTCTTATAGAAACCACAACTATACTGCCGTTGGTTGTATTCAAAAGTGGTGCTTGAAGAGGTAGGTGGGGAAACAAGAAATTCCTGAAGCTGAATTGGTAATCTCGCACCTACTAACTCTAGCTCGATGGTGGTGTTACCGTTGAAGTGATTATTTCGCAGTTTATAAGCCACATCCAAACGTGATGGTAGGCGGAAGTAATCGCGCCAACGCCAAGCGATCGCCTTAATTCTATACTGTTGACCATCAATAGTTTGGGCAATTGTCAGTTTAATGTGACCCTTACCAACTATTTGCTGTTCAATCACTTGGACATTAGGTGTCCAAAAAACAGGATCGGGATTGTCAATACCGCAAGGATGCAAAGCGTCAAGCTGTTGATAAAGCTGGTGGTTGATTTGACTGAGGTTGATTTCAGCATCAATTTTCAATAAAGGCTTGAGATGTTGGAGTTCAAGACATCCATTGGCAAACTCAATTAAACGCGATCGCAATGTCTGTAAATTTTCTACTGGTAGAGAAAATCCACCAGCTGCTTTGTGTCCGCCAAATTTGCCTAGTAAATCGTGAGAATATTCCAAAGCTGCAAACACATCAAACTCTGGAATTCCTCGTGCTGAACCGCGTATGTGTTGCTCATCTTCATAAGTACCAATGAACACAGGGACACCGTAGCTTTCTACCAACCGGGAGGCCACGATACCGATAACGCCGTGATGCCAGTTAGGTTGCACAATAACTAATACGCGGTGTTGCTGTAAAGACCTTACATATAACGTTTCCACAACAGCGATGGCTTCTTGCTCAATTTGCTCGCACATCTGTTGACGACTGATATTTATTTGTTCGCACTGCATTGCTCTTTCCAGCGCCACCCCCATATCATCTGTGGTTAGCAGTTCAATAACAGTCTGGGGGTTACCAATGCGACCAATGGCATTAATTCGGGGCCCCAAGCGAAATCCGATATCTTCAGGCTTCAAAGATTTGGGAGAAGACGCGGGGACGGGGAGACGCGGCGACGCGGAGAATTCTTTCCCCGTGTCCCCGTGTCCCCGTGTCTCCGTGTCTTCTCCCCTCGCCTGCACTCCAGCTACTTGAATTAACGCCTGGACTCCAGCTAAGTTGGATTTGGGTAAATGCTGTAAACCTCTTTTCACCCAACGGCGATTAACACCAGTTAAGGGAGCTAAATCTGCGATGGTGCCCAATGTAAATAGTGCTAACATTGGTCTAATTAAGCCTTTAGTCTCTCCTAGCTGTTGTGCTAGAGACACTGCCAAGACATAGGCAACACCAACACCAGCAATACCCCTGTAAGGTGAAGATTCAGCGATGAGTTTGGGGTTAAGAATCGCATTGGCTGGTGGTAATTTTTGGGGAATGTCGTGGTGGTCGGTGATAATAATTGCAAGACCTAGTTCTCTAGCTCTAGCTACCGGTTCAAATGCAGAGATCCCATTATCTACAGTGAGAATTAGTCCCACTCCTTCAGTATGAAATTCTTCAACTATGCGTTTATTAATACCGTAACCTTCGTGCATCCGACTGGGAATAGCATAATCTACTTGTGCGCCTAAAGTCCGTAGGCTACGCAAAAGTAAAGCAGTGCTAGTCATACCATCAGCATCGTAGTCACCACAAATAGCGATTTTGGTTTGAGAAGCAATGGCATTTTCCAATAACTCTACACTAATGGCCAAATCTGGAAATTCTTCTAAAGGCGGAGGTAAGACTAAAGATTCTGGTTCTAAAAATTCTTGTGCTGCTTTTGGCGTATCAATGCCACGATTAATTAACAGCTGGCTGATAATGGGTGAAAGATTTGTCTCAAGGGCTAGCTTTTGAGCTAACTGAGTTTTTTGTGGATAAATCTGCCAACGCTGATTGGGTAAGGGTGTAGTTTGTTTTAAGGATTCCGTAAAAGGTCGGTCTGGCACAGTTCAAGATTAAGAGTTTCCTTTTAGATAATAGCGATGCCTGCGGCGGGCTACGCGCTTGAATCACTTTTACCATAAAGACGGCGAGAAAGCCCATTCCTTCTAGTGGTCTATCGCAAAAGTTTTGAGAGATTGAAGCTGGGATACAGACACGGGGACGCGGGGACGCGGTGACACGGAGAATTTTAAAGCCAGCAAAATTAATGCGATGAACCACTAGGGATGGGATGAATTGCCGATCGCCGTCTGAGTCATTAGTCATTGGTCAATAGTAATTCGTATTATTAAACACAAAAATATTAAGCATAAATACCAGCAAATAATGACTCGAAATCCTCAGCGCGTAAAGCCGGGGGATGAGTTAAAAATTTATCCTTGATGAAACTTATATATCTTGCAGTTTTGCCACCAATTCTGCACGCGCTGAAACCTTCAATTTCCGAAACATTCTCTTCAAGGCTTGCTTGACAGAATTTTGAGTAATCCAGAGTCTTTCGCCGATTTCTGCATTTGTTAATCCCTGCGCCACCAATTCGGCAATTTCTAATTCACGGGGTGTGAGAGGACTTGCTAAAAGCGAATTGGAGATTTTTGGTTTTGCGCGTAGGGTTGCCATTTTTGCTGACAAATGAATGCATAAAGCGCTTAAGTCAGCTAAATCATTGCCATTAAAAGGAGGATTTCCCTTGTCACGCGCTAGGTTAAGGGTTCCGATAAGACGACCATCACAAACAATTGGCCCGGTCATGACGTGTTCGTGGTCGTGGCGGGAGCAAAAATGCTTCCAGTCTCCTGGAGATAATAATAATTGCTCGTGAGCCGGAGCGTGACGCTCAACCACGTAGCGTCCCACTGGATTGCTTTCTAAGCAGACTGCTGGAATAGCTGGAATATCAATCTCAGCGGTTGGTTGTTCGTCTAGAAGATAGATACCCCAATTTTGCACGCCAAAATGGTCGCTAATTTTGTCCGTGAGAGCCAGTCTTAATTCTTGCTCGTTTTGGACGTTAGCGATCGCATGAAATACGGCGTGAAGAGAATTAACCATAAGTGTACCCAGTTGGGGACTATCCAAGCCTCAACAATTACTTCTATGCTAATACCAAGAATACTAAAACGCTAATTACAGTAGCGACTAGGAGAAGCACATGACAGTTACACAACTCTCTGCTCAGGAACTTTTCCGGGCTGCTTATGAGAACCGCTATACTTGGGACAAAAATTTCCCCGGTTACACTGCAAATATTACCTATAAGCATGATAATAAGGTCTTCACAGGCAAAGTAATTATCAACGCCAATCTCAAAGCCGAAGTTTTGGACGTAGAGGACGAGTCAGCCAAGCAAGCAATTCACGGCCAAGCTTGGGAAATCGCTATTCACCGCGTCCGTCGCAGCTTTGAAGATACCCACAGCGCCAATACTTTTAGCTATGGTAAAACTGACGAAACTGGTGCAGTTGAACTTTTAGTTGGTGGTAAATCTGAAGGCGACAAATACAAAGTCCGCAATAATGAAGTTTGTCACGTTCACCGCCTCATCCACGGTACTTTTGTGACAATTAACACCTTCAGCAGCCACGACACTGGCGAAGGTTACTTGTCTCACACCTATGATTCTGTCTACCACGACCCCAAAACTGGCGAACAAAAGGGTGGTAGAAGCGAATTTATCGATGAGTACGAAAAAGTTGGCGATTATTTCATTTTAAATCGCCGCGAAATTCGCACCGAAATCAATGGGGAAGTGTCAATTCAAGAATTTGTTTTCTCTGACATCAAATTGTTGGAACCTGTTGCTGCTTAAATTATATTTGGCATTATAAATTAATAGCGATCGCTCTTGATTTTCGAGGAGCGATCGCTTTTATTTTTTGGTGGATTTATTTATGGAGATTGAAAGTCCATCGTTTCAGATACAACCAACATACAAAAAGTCAACTCTTACTATTTTTTTAATCACACACCACATGAAATAACAATATTTTAATTACAATAAACAAGTCAGTGGAATTTACTGAACTATATTTTTATATACCGAGATACCATAATTACTTATGTGGAGTTGGAACTTTCAATAACCGAGCAATAAGGAGAAGGTTAGAGTGGTTAACGAAACTGAACGTTACATTCCTTCAGAAGATGAGTATCTTCAAGCATTTTACGCTATTTATAATGAATTGACTCCTGGACATCAAGCCATATTAGATAAACTGTATCAGCATTGTTACTTTATGAAAGACAATCGCCGATTACGTACTTGGGAATTATCTGAAGCCGCAGCATACAATGGTGAATCTGCTGGTCAAATTGGTATTTTAGGTGCAAAATTTTGCAAGTTTTTTGGACTAGAGAATAAAGAGTTTGGACAGCCAGCACTAGCAATAGTTAGTTGGTTTGAAGATGAAACAAATAGACATTGGTATATCGAACTAATTCCTGAAGCGGCTAGAGCATTCAAACGATTTCGCCTTGAAAATTTTACAATTTAGGCATTGGCAGCAAAATGATAATATGCAATAGTTTTTCAGATATATATACAGTGTTATTAACTACCAGTTGAACAGTAGTATCGCTCACCTAATTTCCAAACTTTAAGTGTAACGATCAAAAATAAAATCCCTGCCATTGGAGAGACGTAACAAAACCACAAAGGTACTAAAAATGTATCTTGTTTTTCTAGAACTGCAAGCAAAGGAAAATAGCTCACGCAAGCAAGGGGTATGAAGTAAGTGAAAAATCTTTGAAACCACTTGCTATAAATTGCAAAAGGATATTGAGCAGTTTCCACTCCGCCATAAGTGAGGATGTTCATAATTTCCAAAGATTCAATCGTCCAGAATGTCAAAGTTGCTTGCACAATAACGATACCTAAAAATAGTGCGATCGCTCCAATAAAGGAAGTGCCTAAAAGCCACGCAATTTTAATGGTAAAAGAAATATGGAGAGTTGACAGCGACCACCATGTAACGACAAATCCTTGAAAAAATCTGCCAATTCTTTTTAAGGTAAATTCCGTGCCTAGAAGTTGCAGCACTGTAGCGCGTGGACGAAGCAGTAAACGGTCAAAATCACCGTTTTTAATTATTCTTCCAAATGAATCAAAACCCCTTCCTAAAGCATCAGCACAGGCAAAAGAAATATTAACCATTCCATAAAATAGGGCAACTTCACTCAAAGTCCACGCACCAATACTATTAAAACGAGTAAAAAGCGCCCAGATGCCAAAAAATTCCACTACAGTTACTAAAAACTGCCCTAAAATTTGAAGTAAAAAGGAAACTTTATAC
>Ga0314811_100173_pt1 | contig 11262 bp, 11 predicted proteins | sample STEome_7_FD_202340 | JGI IMG/M metagenome (GOLD analysis project Ga0314811, IMG submission 202340) | Metatranscriptome of soil surface biofilm microbial communities from soil inoculated with nitrogen-fixing consortium DG1, State College... ...
AAAATGAACATCTTGACAAAAAACAGTCTACAATAGTTATTGTAGGTTATCAAATTTTGAATTTACCCACATTTGTGAGTAATCATAATATGTGTGTATAGAGGGGTGTATCTAGATTTTCTCTTATACATCAACGCTTCATTCTTAATTCAAAAGCAAATTACAGATTATTTTGGCTCAAGACGTTTTTCGTAGTTTGAGATATTAAGCATACTTAATTGTAGAACAAGAACCACTGTCAATGGAAAGCAGTTGAATTCACCAATATTCTTGCATGAACACAACACATCAAGCACAGAGCAAAAAAACTGCTCTTATTACTGGGGCAGCAAGTGGAATTGGCTACCAATTAGCCTGTCTTTTTGCCGCTGATGACTACAATCTTGTCTTAGTAGATAAAGATGAATTAAAGCTAACAGAAGTTGCTGAAAAATTTGAGTTAAAATTTGGCAATTTTGTCAAAGCTATTGTCAAAGATTTATCTATCTCAAGTTCTCCAGACGAGATATTCATGGAGTTGCAACAAGCCAATATTCAGGTTGATGTATTGGTAAATAATGCTGGATTTGGTACTTATGGGTTATTTCACGAAACAAGTTTAACTGCTGAATTGGAAATGCTACAGGTAAATTTGGTGTGTCTCACCCATTTAACTAAGCTATTTATCAAGAATATGGTTAAGCAAGGTGAAGGAAAAATATTAAACGTCGCCTCTGCTGCTGCTTTTCAACCAGGGCCTTTGATGGCGGTTTATTTTGCGACTAAGGCTTATATCTTATCGTTTTCGGAAGCGATCGCCAATGAATTAGAAGGCACAGGTGTCACTGTGACAGTTCTTTGTCCAGGTTCCACAGAATCAGCCTTTCATCAAAGAACCGGAATGGCAGACTCTAAAATGCTCAAAAGTAAGAGAATGATGGATGCCGAAACAGTAGCCGAAATCGGTTATCGCGGCTTAATGAAAGGCAAAACCATTGTCATCCCCGGTTTAATTAATAAACTACTAGCAAAAAGCGTCAGATTTGTACCCAGAAAACTGGTGACGAAAATTGTCAGAAATATGCAGGAAGATAAGTAGGGGAAAGGGTAAAGGGGAAAGGGGAAAGGAACATTGGTGTTAACTTAACGTAAAACCCTTGTAATGACGTTAGAGCAAACTTACTCAATTATTAACTAATCCGGAATCACCCCACCCCGGTTTTGTCTAAAGCCAAAACCTCCCCTCAGAGCTTGCGGGGAGGGGATTGAGGGGTGGGGTAAAACGATTGTGGGGCAAGAGTTTAAGTTTAAGTTGACACCAATGGGAAAGGAAAGATCCCTCCGTTTCCCTTTTCCCTTTTCCCTACCCGAAGGGTTTTGCCCCATACCCATTAATACTGCCAACATTTTAAATCCCAACCAGAATTTGCTATTGCAACGGCAGCAACATAATTATTAGCAGGTACTAATTCAAAAAGACTCCAATCTTGGGATATCTGTAACTTGGCTGGTGCTGTGGGAGTGAGGAATACTTCAACTTCCTCTAGTTGGGAGAGTCCGTCGCCGGTTGCTTTTAAATAAGCTTCTTTGCAAGTCCAGTAACGGAAAAATGCTTCTTGCTGTTGGTTTGAAGCAAGCGATCGCAGCATTTCATATTCTCTCGGTAAAAAGAACCGTTTGGCAAGAGCTTCTAAATCTGAGACAGGACGAATATATTCTAAATCTACACCAATTTCACGCTGACAGTTCACCGCACACAACCCTAATTCTTGGGAGTGAGACAAGTTAAACTCTAGTCCACTCTTGGCAAATTTCTCTGCTAATACTGGTTTACCACGCTGTTGATAGTTAAACTGAATTTCTGATGGCTTAATACCCAAATAACGGGATAATATACTCCGCAAAATCCCACGTCCAGCGATGAAACGCTGTTGGTGTTGTGGAAAATGAAATCGTTCAGCACGAGTAATTTCGTCACTGGAAAGGGTATTTCTTAAATTTTGTAACTGTGGTTCTGGTTGGTTAAGTTTGATACGCCATACATGAATTTCATCCGGTAACAGATTTAAATCTGTCGGTGCGGGTAGCCAGAGATGATTAGGAGCAGTCAAGGAAGTTGTACTCTAATTGTTAGTTTACGACAATTATTATCAATGGATTTGGTTTAAGTAGGTCTGCGTGAATATTTATCCTGAAGATAAGGCAGGGGGCAGTCAAGATGAAGCAAGTTTCATAGTCAAATATGAAAGCGGTCTTTTCCCATTCCCTACTCCCTGCTTTCAAGTCATGAGGCAAGAGGGTTTTAGCTTTATAATTTAGCCATAAGTAAGAGTGAAAAAAATATATTCCCAAAAAATCAATATAAAACTTAATATTTTCTTAGCTTAGTAATGGCGATCGCTCTCAACGTCTATACAACTACGCTTGTTTCTCTTAAAATCTACCAGAAGATTTATTAGATGTTAACTCAGGCTGTAAACACAACTACTAAATACTGAATTACAGTAGCTGGAATCGCTTTTCATGAACAATATCGTGATTTATTGCTGTCAATACATAGCAATTCTATTTGAGTTGTGAAAAATATCAGTGGTGGCTGTCAACAGTCAACAGTCAACACTCAACACCTTGATGAGTAAGATTTCACAAATGATTTAGGATTGCTATATGTACTTTTTTTATGACTCTAGAAGTACCATACTTAACTTAACTTAAATCTTCTGAAAGAGACTACATTAAAACCCTTGACAGAGAATAGTCAATTTTCTTTTGGTTAGAACATTAGCTATTACTCACATAAATTAGGAATTATGTTTCTAAGTATTTTGGTAGAACCTAAATTTTCCAATAGTAACCTAGTAGGCTCTATGGGTAGGTAAGGCATCATTAACAACTACCGATTTGAGTCAGGTAGCTGGAAATATTTACTCAAGATGCCTATACAAACAGAACCAAAAATCAGTCGAGTTGGTTATGAAACAATGATTTGGCTATCTGAAGTAAATATCTGTTAGCTGGTAAATAATTTTTCCCATAAACTGTTAAATCTGGAACAAAAAAACTTAGTCAAAGCTTGTTAAAAATCTATTAGAATTAATTTTTCTAGAGATAGTGAGGATTAATGATCGCTAATTTGGGATACCTTGGATTCTTTGTGGTGCTACTAACAGCGCTACTATTAGCAATTAAGCAAATGAGCGTTGCTTTGGATGAACTAGATATTGAACGCTTTACTCTCTGGACAGGTATTGCTTCTGTTATTGCTGGGATACCGACTATATTGTGGTAAATTCTAGTCAATTTTTTTGTTCTAACCATTCTAAAATTCGATTCCATGCCCACCAAATGTCAGGGTCTTTTAATTGCTGCTGGCATTGTTTACTACTCACATAACCAACATGACCGCCGTATTGAGTCAGTAACAAATCTATTGCTGGATTATCATCGCAAGCTGCTTGCAATTCCGGTACAATAGCCGGGTCAAAAAGTGGGTCATCGCCAGCATAAATAATCAAAGTTGGTTTTGATATTTGGGGCAATATTTTCAAAGCACTACTAGCTTGATAGTATGCCTCCACAGAAGGAAAACCTAATCGATGAATTACCAATTCATTGTCAAATCCCCAGATACTATTTGCTCGTTCAATAGCTTCAGGGTCAAAGCTTCCGGGATGTATTTCGTGTAATCGCCACGCCAGTTTTTTTAAATCTTTGGCAATTCCCGCCTCTATATATCTGCCGAAAGGTTTTGTAACTAGATAAGATAGCGATCGCTGTGAATCTAAACTCGGACAAATTACCATACCACCGCCAATATCGCTATCTTCTAACTCTAAATCCCCATACTCTCTAATTACTTCCCCGGCAACTTTTACCCCCCACAGCGCCAATTGTCCACCCAAAGAAAACCCTGTAAACCAAAATTTTCCCGGACATCCCATTGCTTTGGCAGCCGCAGCAATACGAACATAATCTTCCCCCTCATAAAGGCCATCGGAAGTCAAAGTAGGCGATAATTGGGCTGTTTTGCCGTGGGCACGCCAATCAAATAACACCACAGCATACCCTAAAGCGAAAGCCTTACGTCCTAGCAGTCTCAAATACCATTGTGTTTCTAACTCTCCGGTAATCCCATAAGTGCCGATAATCGTACCACGGGCATTTTCTGGGATGGCAACCAAGCCAAAAATTGGCACACCTTCACTGCCAATAAAGATTTGTTCGTGATAGGACGGTTCTGGATGTTCAATGGTAGTTTCCCAATAACGTTTTCCCCACAAAGCAGTGTATACAGTCATGAGGGCACCGTTTTGTAAAAACCAAGACGGATTGTAGGAGGGAGTATAACACATAATAGACTATAGGATTTCGTAATATTTGAGTCTTGATTTCACCGTCATTTAATCTTAATATTTATGTAAGATTTAAAATCTTTTTTAGAAACGATTTAAAAATCTTTGTATCTATCAAAGGTTCTTATTTATCCTTAATAAGTAGTAATAATTTTTTAAGAATGCCGAGGATTCTTGTCATAGACGATGACCCAGCGATTTCAGAACTAGTTGCCGTCAACTTGGAAATGGCTGGCTACGATGTTAGTCAAGCTGAGGACGGCATCAAAGGTCAAGCGCTGGCTCTCCAGCTACAACCAGACTTGATCATGCTCGATCTGATGCTGCCTAGAGTGGATGGATTTACAGTTTGCCAACGCCTGCGCCGGGACGATCGCACCGCCGAGATTCCCGTGTTAATGTTAACGGCGTTGAGCCAAACCCAGGACAAGGTAGAAGGCTTTAACGCCGGCGCAGATGACTACCTCACCAAGCCCTTTGAAGTTGAAGAAATGCTAGCACGAGTGCGGGCACTTTTGCGGCGTACAGACCGCATTCCCCAAGCAGCCAAGCACAGCGAAATCCTCAACTATGGTTCCCTCACCCTCGTTCCCGAAAGATTTGAGGCGATATGGTTCAACGAAACAGTGAAATTGACTCACTTGGAATTTGAGCTACTTCACTGCTTGTTGCAACGCCACGGTCAAACAGTTTCCCCCAGCGAAATCCTCAGAGAAGTTTGGGGTTACGATCCTGATGACGACATCGAAACAATTCGCGTCCATATTCGTCACCTAAGAACCAAACTAGAACCAGATCCCCGCCATCCCCGCTACATCAAGACAGTGTATGGTGCAGGATACTGTCTGGAGTTACCGAGTATACCTCCAGCCGCCGAGGGAGCTTCTGTAACAGTGGTGGAATGAGAACGTCGCAGCAGTTCTGAGTAGTAAGTGAGATTTTCCAACTTGTAGAGACGTTGCATTGCAACGTCTCTATATTTTTAGAATCCTCAAGATAAATGGTATAAAAATTGCAGGATGCATTGGTGACTGAGATGATAGGTCAAATTCTCGGTGGACGCTACCAAATTCTAGAACAACTTGGCAAAGGTGGATTTGGAGTTACTTTTACTGCTGTTGACATAGGACGACCGGGGAATCCTCATTGTGTTGTCAAGCAGTTTAAACCAATGTCTACCGACCCATACAATTTAGAAGTTGGCAAAAGATTGTTTGTCAGAGAAGCAGAGAAGCTGGAAAAGTTAGGCAATCACGACCAAATACCGCGTCTTCTGGCATACTTTCAAGAGAACCAAGAATTTTATTTAGTCCAGGAATATATTGAAGGTCACGACCTCAGCCGAGAATTAGTATCGGGTGTGCAACTTAGTGAAGCTTATGTAATTAAAATTTTACAGGATATTTTAGAAGTTTTAGATTTTGTTCATCAACAAAATTTAATTCATCGGGATTTAAAAACCTCAAATATTCGCCGCCGTCAGACTGATGGCAAAATTGTTTTAATTGACTTTGGCGCAGTTAAAGAAGTCACTACCCAGGTAATTAATCCTCAAGGACAGGTCAGTTTTCCCACTCGCATTGGTAGTCCTGGTTATATGCCTAGCGAACAAGAAAGAGGCGACCCAAAATTAAGCAGCGACATCTATGCAGTGGGAATCATTGCTATTCAAGCTTTAACAGGAATAAATCCCGATCCTCGGATTGGTGCAGGACTACCGACAAACCCACAAACAGGGGAGATTGTTTGGCGCGATGCCTACGGCGGTAAACTACACACCCATGTTAGCCCTAAACTAGCAAATATCATCGATAAAATGGTGCGCTACGACTACCGCCAGCGTTACCAGTCAGCAAATGAAGTATTGCAGGCTCTTAAAACCTTATCACCTCAACCTCAACCTTGGAAACTTTGGCTGGCTGTGGGTCTAGCAGCCGTAATGATTCCTCTAATTTTGTGGATTTTATCTTTATTTATTAATCTTAAACCTACTTTTGTGCCTTACAACGAGCCTAAGTCTGGCATCACAATTAAATATCCATCAAATGACTGGAAACCAATCGAACCAAGCGGTAATTTTGGCAGTGAGGTAGTTAAATTTATCCCTAAAAATCAAAACAAAGTAAATTCTTGTCCTTTAGTAATCACAATTGATGTAAAAGACTTATCTCAGCAGTTGTTATCTTTAGAAGAATCTAAAAATTTGGCTGTGCGAAACATCAAAAATATTAATCCAAATTCCCAAATCAGAGATGATTCTCAACCATCAACAACGCTATCAAAACTTAATGCTTATAAATTAACTTATACTCGTCAAGAAGGACAATGTAAGCTAAAAGTGATGGAAATTGGCACAGTCAGAGATGGTAAAGCATATTTTATTACTTATACTGCTGAAGAAAAAGAATATAATAAGTATTTAGAACTGGCGGAAACAATGATTAATTCATTTGAAATTAAGGTTCAATAACAATACTTTGCGATTTTTTAGTAGGTTGGGTTGAGGCTTTGCGAAATCCAACATTCTTGCGGCTACACCCTAATGACGTTTAGTCGCAATTTGTGTACGCAAGATTGATAAAGCTTTGGTGTAATGTGGATCAGAAGAGGTAGCTATTTTTTGGCGATCGCTACTTAATTCACGCTGTTGAGCTTCGGTTAATTCAATTTTTATATCTAAGATGACGCCTTGTTTGTCAATATTGCGACCAGTGGGGGTGTAGTATTTGGCAATACTTACTGCCAAAGCAAAGCCATTTTCTAATTCACGAATTGATTGCATTGTACCCTTACCAAAAGTTCGAGTACCTACTAAAACTGCACGCTTATTATCTTGTAAAGCAGCAGAAAGAATTTCACTAGCACCAGCACTGTCTTGATTTACTAATATCACCAAAGGTTTATTTGTTAAAGCACGTCCATTGGCTACACTCCTCTCTCCCTCACCAGAGCGGTCAAAATTGGAAACAATCGTACCTCGGTCGAGCCACATCCTGGCAATTTCCACACTGGATGATAGCCACCCGCCTGGATTACCACGCAAATCTAAAACGTACCCAGCGACTTGTTTGCTTTCTAAATCTTGGATGGCACTTTGCATTTCTTTAACAGCATTGGGGGTGAACTGCTTCAAGTAAATGTATCCAACTTTGCCAAACTCACTTTGCTTTTGGGAATACTCCACCGGATCAATTTCAATCCGCTCCTGAATCCCAATGTCAATTAGTTCGTTATAAGTTCTTGTTTGGAACTTTTGAAATTTCTTTGGATTTATTAATTTAGTGTAGGGATCGCCAAGCTTTCTGAGCATTTCTTCGATTGACTGGCAAGCTTCTTGGTCATTACTGTAGGACTTGTCCCTCACGTACTCGTTACGAATAGCCTGCCAATCTATCTGATTAAAAGTACCGTCTACATATTGGCGCTGGATAATTTGCCAAACCTCGTCTATTAATTCTTTGGGACTTCGTTTGAATCCTGTAGAACTCTGTATATTAAGACTCTGTATACATGCTGTTGTATCTGCATTTCTTGGCGTAGAAGGCACTGAAGGAGTTTTTGGCTTAGGTGCTGGCGCAGTTGCAACTGGTTGTGCAGATGACGCAATATTTAAATAAGTCTTCAACGGAATTCCGTACACAGTAGTAGCATTTGTGTCTGGGCGAGTTGTAGCCCTTCCGTGAATCCCCACTAATTTACCTTGGTCATCGAGTATCGCTCCCCCACTCATCCCCGGAAAACCACCGATGTCATATACAAAGGCATAACCATCTTTTGGGTTTGTCACCAGACGGGAAATTGCACCCCTACGAAAATCGATGTCTGATGTTCCTTGAGGATAACCGGCTACAGAAATATTTGTACCTAATGCTACTTGGTCAGAATTGCCCTTTTCGGCAACACGGTAATTTGCATTACTTATAAACTGAAACACCGCCAAATCAACGCCAGAAAATCGCTTGACTTGGCTATTATTGAATGTATATCTTTTGCCATCCGGTGTTTGTACTGTGTAGTTACCTTCGAGTTGGACTACGTGCCAGTTAGTCACTACAATATAAATATCACCTTGACGCTCAATAATTACCCCAGAGCCAGTATTTGCACCATCAATGCGGACTGTAATTTGTTGAGCAATTTCAGAAATTTCTTTTGCTGTCAACGCTATGGCTACTGGTTGCACTATGGCGATCGCTGTACCCAATAATAATGCTGAAAGTACACCAGCCACCCTCATGATTTATTCTCCTGATTATTTTGTAACAATTCTTTTCTAATCGGTACAGCCATGCTAAATTGTGTAATCAGTTTACCTGAGTTAATTTCTTTTAGAAAGAAACAATATAATTAGTGTAATTATAGGTATTGTAAAAACTTTTTTGTATCTTCAAGCAAGCGATCGCCCCAAAGATTTTCTTTGAGAAATTCTATATCGCCATAACGCTTATCTATACTTAGTGCGTGTTTTCCTAATGTCAAACCTTGTTGCTGATCCCCTTTAATATAAAGTGCTACTGCTAATGCAAATAAAGATTTTACATCTGGCTTATCGGCAGATACAGCTTCTTTCCACTCCTGAATTGCCCCTTTGATATCACCTTTCTCATATTTATCTAAGCCAACTCTAAAAGAAGCAAAAACAAATGTTTCCCTAAGAGCATTTAATTGAGACTCGAAGTCTTCTGGTAACTTAAGCTGACCACTCATCTGATATAATTGTGCAATTGGATCTAGCGAGGGATTAACTGATGCCGCAAGACTCAAATAAGTCCTCAACGGAATTCCAAACACAGTAGTAGCATTCGTATCTGGGCGAGTTGTAGCGCGTCCGTGAATACCTACTAATTTACCTTGCTCATCAAGTATCGCTCCCCCACTCATTCCTGGAAAACCACCGATGTCATACACAAAGGCATAACCATCTTTTGGGTTTGACACCCGGCTGGAAATTGCACCCCTAAGAAACTTGATGTCTGATGTTCCTTGGGAATAACCAGCTACAGAAATATTTGTACCTAATGCTACTTGGTCAGAATTTCCCTTTTCGGCAACACGGTAATTTGCATTACTCGTAAACTGAAACACCGCTAAATCAACACCAGAAAATCGCTTAACTTGACTATTATTGAATGTATATCTTTTAGCATCTGGTGTTTGTACTGTGTAGTTACCTTCGAGTTGGACTACGTGCCAATTTGTCACAACAGTATAAACATTACCTTGACGCTCAATAATTACCCCAGAGCCAGTATTTGCACCATCAATGCGGACTGTAATTTGTTGAGCAATAGCAGCAACTTCTGAGGGTGTCAACGCTGTAGCGGCTGGCTGCACTATGACGATCGCTGTACCCAATAATAATGCCGATAGTCCACCAGCCACCCTCATAATTGATTCCCCTGATGATTTTGCAACAATTCTTTTCTAATCGGTATAGCCATACTAGAACGGGTAATTAGTTCCTGCAAGTGGGCTTCGGGTTGAGAACCATCTTGATAAACTTCCGGTGTCTCCCAAAGCGGATCTTTATGTATGCTATTAATCCCCACCACTTCACCCCGTATATTCAGCAATGGTGCGCCACTCATGCCTTTACGCACGTCATTGGTATAGCCAATCTGGTAGCCTTGTTCTAATGCTTTGTCTAACAATAGCGTGACTTTACCAGAGGTAAAAACAAACTCAGTGTTGAAGATTTTTTTTGTTTGGGTAGAGTGCTTTTGAGTAGCTAAATTGGCTATAAATCCACCCACAAACACCTCATCCCCAACTCGCAAATTAGACGCATCTGGAATCTTAGCCACTGGATAAACTATATCAGGGCTACGAAACTGCAACACAGCTAAATCATTCTGCTGCAACTCGGCAATTTGCAACACAGTAGCTTGATATACACGCCCATCTGGTGTTTGAATTTGATAGGGTGGTTGAGCGGCTCTCAAGACGTGAGCATTGGTGATGACTGTATAAATTTTACCTTGGTGTTGCAGTAAAGTTCCTGAACCTAGTAACTCTGGTGCGGAAATTTTGACGGTGATAGTCTTTGATAATTTTTGCAATTGCTCGACATTAAGGTGAGTAGGCCTCTCCACTCTGCTAAACTCACCAGAAATGCTTTGCTGTTTTGATAGTGCCAACGAAATACCACCAAGACAAATCAGCAAGGACACCAGACAAAAAATTCTGCTTCTAAGGAACTCTACTGAACGCACCCCTCACCGTCTACGAGTTGCTTCACGTCCAAATAAACCTCACCTCCCTCGTAGCTAAAAGCTTGACATCCACTTAAATTAATCACTGATTCTCCTGCACTCCGGCGAAAATCAACCATCTGTTGTAAAACTCTGCCGGTATCAGTTCCAGGTTTGAGGGTGACGAGAACATTTTCTTTTGTACAAGGTGCGCCTTTGCGATTAGCAATGCACAAAACCGGATAACTATTGAAGTTATCTCGACTGGTGATGTAAAGTGAACCGTTATCGTAGTAGCGTTGAAATCTGGCACTAACAATCTTACAGCGCTCTTTGGGTGGGAATTTTTTAAAATCTTTCACTACCCAACGGATAAACGTTTGATTTCCCCGTGAGGTGCGTATCTTGGTAACTGGTATACCATCTTCCTCTGTGCAGAAGAATTTGTTTCCCCCAGCGTAACTCGGATAGTTGCTTGTGGTGGTAACTGCTAAAGCTGAAATCACGGAAGCTGTTGCTATCCCTGGTAATACGCGAGCAAATAACCTCAGTTGCATATATCTAAGTATTAATCACTAAAAATACTTGACACTAATAGAGCAAGCTACAACGTTAAATTACTGATTTTCGGAATTATGCTCAAATATATCAGTAAAAATTAGGTTTTTTGATGAAAAATTATCAAGATGACTCGCTTTTCCCCCATCAACAACAAAAGTTGCAATATTTTTCAAAATTCG
>Ga0314811_100174_pt1 | contig 11256 bp, 6 predicted proteins | sample STEome_7_FD_202340 | JGI IMG/M metagenome (GOLD analysis project Ga0314811, IMG submission 202340) | Metatranscriptome of soil surface biofilm microbial communities from soil inoculated with nitrogen-fixing consortium DG1, State College... ...
GTGGTTGTTAACTATCAACAGTCAACAGTCAACGGTCAACAATCTAATCGAGTCAATGCGTTAACGAGTGTTCTATTCGTACTAAATCCATCCTTTGGTTTCCTCATCATTTAATAATCTTTTCAATTTGAGATACTCCCGTTGTGCGGCTTGTAGGATGTGTTTCATCATCACTGGTTCATCGGTGTCGGCTGCTGTAAAAGCGGCATTCATGGCAATATTGCGGATATTACCGCCAGCAACCTTGAGTTGTGCTAATTTTTCGTAGTCTAAGCCTTGGGTGGGTGTTTGAGGGGGGAAAATGCGCTGCCAAATTTCACTACGTGAGGAGGCTTCTGGGAAGGGAAAGGCAACCAAAAAGCGGATACGGCGTAGAAAAGCAGAATCTAAAGCATTTTTTAAATTTGTAGTCAAAATCGCCAAACCTTGATATGCTTCCATACGTTGGAGTAAATAAGATACTTCTACATTGGCATGGCGATCGCGGCTATCTTGAACTTCTGTACGTTTGCCAAATAAAGCATCTGCTTCATCAAATAGCAAGATTACTCCTCCGGTTTCCGCTGCTGTGAATATGCGCTCTAAATTCTTTTCTGTTTCACCTATATATTTACTGACTACGGCACTAAGATCGATGCGATAAAGATCGAGACGAAATTGATTTGCTAATACCTCTGCTGCCATCGTTTTACCAGTTCCGCTTTCCCCGTGGAAGAGGGCGCTAATCCCTAAACCACGGCTACCTTTGCCAGCAAAACCCCATTCTTGGTAAACTTTCGCTCGTTGTCGCAGTTGAGTAGCCATATCTGCAAGTACCTGGCGTTGTTGTTCGGGTAACACTAAGTCATCCCAAGTGGCGGATGTATCTATGCGTTGGGCTAAACCATCAATGTGAGGGCGGGCTTGATGGCGGCAAAAATCCCACAGTAAGTTAGTGTCGAGAGTTTCAGGTGCTTTTTGAAGTTGGAATTGCAAACAAGCTGCTTGAATGGTGGCGTTACTGAGGTTAAATTGGGATACTAACTTAGTAATTTCTCCATTAAATTGTTTGGCTGCTGTACCAAGATGGGTTGCCCAAATTCCTGCTTGTTCTTGATAGCTCAGTTGCGGTACATCAAAGGTAATCAGATGATTTTGTTTAGCGTGCAGTCGTTGTCCACTGGAAATAATCACAGGTGTTTGCAGATGTTCCACAAACTGAGAAACAGGGAAACCAGGTTTTGGTTCGTTAGGGAAAATATCATCGCACTCAAGTAACAGCAGACTATTATTTAATAACGCTTCTCTTTCCCAACGTTGTTTAATTTGGTAAATTTCGTTGGGCGATTGGCTAAGCACCACCGCAGACATAACATGCAAATTATAGCCAAGGCGAATCGATACAGCTTTGGCAATGGCATATTTAGCAGTTATTTCCCCACCACACAATTGCAACGCCAAAGAAGAGGAGGAAAGCTCAGACCAAATAGTAACTAATTGTTCTACAATCTTTTCCTGGGAGGGAGCTAAGGGTATTTGCTTAAGGTGGAGGGGAAGGGGATGAACAAAACCGATTAATTGCTCGTCAAAAGCTGCTTCTCCCACAAGATAACTGAGAATTCGTGGATTGATGCGGAGGGGGGCTTGGGTGAGGGTAAAGCCCGTACCAATTTCAATTAATTTCCAGGATTGTAAGGGATTTTGCCCAGAAACCACAGACAAACTAGCTTGGGGAAAAGTGGTTAAAGCTAAGGCAAGGGTAGGATAATTTAGTTGTGGATTTCCCTGGAGTTTGGCACATAGTTGGCCGACGGTGGGGTCAATTTCCAAAGCAGTGCATAGAAGCAGGATATCCCGTTCAAATTCCGTGAGGTAGAACAGGCGACATAAATTTGCTAAGGCCGATGTAGGTAATATTGTTTCGGTGGTTAGGGGCTGTGGCGCTTTATTTTCCAGCTTATTTTCTAGATATTGACGGATATAGCCAGTAGCTTGAATGAGTGTAGCAAGGTTTTCTTGATGCCAATGGGATATGGGGGATGTTTTCATAAGGCTTGAGAAGTCCGATAATCGCCTATGATAAAACCAGTTCCACCCAGTTCATAGAGCGGACAAGATGCCCACTCTACAGAGGAACGTGGACGCAAAGTGGCTTACCGCAGGCTACCGCATTCGCGTAGCGTCTCGTTAGAGAAGGGCGCATAGGACACAAACAAAATTTGACGCAGCCTCACAAAGAAATGGTATTACATTTACCATCTGTCGCATTCTTTTTTCAAATTGGTATGAGTTCTGAAAGGTTCGTAGTAAGCACTTTAGTGCTTAAAAATCAAGGACTAAAGTCCTTACTACGAACATTTTTTTCTACAAAATTAATGCGATGAACCACTAGGTGTACTTAGTAATGTTTGGTTAGATTCAAAGTAAAGGTCACTCAATTCTGCCAAAGAAATATCAGTGTGGGATTGTGGATTACGGAAGTAGGAATGGATGGGAAGGAGTTCAGCGCGGGGGCGGGTTTTTGCTGAAGACACAATTTGTTCAAGCAAATTCAGGTAGTTTTCAGCAGTACATTCCCAGGTGTATGTCTTTAACACTCGTTGCTGACCAGCTTGGGCAAAATACTCCCACTCGTTGACATCACATAACAACCGCTCCAAGCCCCGCGCAATATCAGCAGGATCTTCTGGGTCAACGAGTACGCCATATTCCTTATTTCCCTGTCGCAAGCTTTCGCTAGGGCCGCCATTTTTGGTTGCTACCACCGGTAAACCTGCTACTGCTGCTTCTAAGGGAGCAAGTCCAAAGGGTTCGTAGAGTGCAGTCAGGGCAAATACCGAACGGCGTTTAACCATAAATCGATATGCTGCTGCTAGTGATTCTTGAGATTGATTTGGCAAGCCAAATGCAGTGATTTTTCCCCACAAGTCGTTTTCTTTGACTACCTCTCGAATGGGGGCTAATACTTCCTCGGTTATGTCGTCGCCAGCCGCCTCTCGTAAAGGATCGTCCAGTCCCCCTGTGAGTAACATTAAGTTAGCTCGTTCCTGGAGTGTGGGACTCATGGCGAAGGCTTGCACCAGACCTAATATATTTTTTTTCAGTTCTAATCGACTAGATGCGATGATGGCTGGCAAATCTTGACGTGACTGGGCAATATCTCGCGCTAATCGCTCCTGAATGAATTCCTGGGTAGCCTCCTCGTTTTCGGAACGCGCCTTGGCACCGAAAATCGAAAAATCTGCTCCTGGTGGAATCACTGCAAAGCGATCGTCGTTGTCTACATCCACTGCACCACCATAAACTGGATGAGAGTACTGTTCAAAACGTTCCAGTCGCGTGCTAGTGATATTAATAGCCGAGCGATTCATACTCAAGCGTTCGGCTAAAATGCGATATTTGAAGTGGAATTGCTCGTTGATTTCTGTAATATTCTCCGGAGTGACCTCTAGTTTGTCCATCTTTTGAGCGCCGAGAGAATGAGCGGTAAAGGTAAAAGGTATGCCTGCCTTTTCCTCAATCAAAACACCACACAGTCCTCCATCACCGTAGTGGGCAGTCATGGCATCGGGTAAGCCGCCCTCTTGTTGATAGAATTGCAAGATGTTGGTTACCCAATCTTTAACTAGGTGAGGCCACAATAACTCTTTAGGTAAAAATTCTTTTGGCCCGGCTGGTAATCGGATAATCCGGACATTATCTACCCCTGGATAGGTGTCAATTACTTCAGCAAATTCTGGCCACTCTGGGTCAATAATTTGACGGGTGAGAATATCAACTTTGTGTCCCTGCTGAGCTATGGCTATAGCCACTTGCTTAACGTAGATCAGCTGACCACCAAAATCTGGGTGTTTGGTTATGTGACTATTGCCAGAATCAAAATTGCCTTGAGGGTTGAGAAATCCAATGTGCATCGCCCACTTCCTAATACAAATTAATTTCTACTAGAGGTTTTTGCCAAACATGGCAGCAGAACACTTTAGTGAGCTTGTTAAAACTCTCAAGACTCAAAAACACAAATAGCCAAGGTGTACACAAATACAAATGAGAAGTAAGTCAAAGGACTTTTATTGATTCCCTTCAACTTCAACCCGGCCAATCCGCGCATTTTCCTATGCATAAGTTAATCGCTACTGTACTTGGCGTACATGTACCCAATGGTATAAATCCTATGGCGATCGCTAACTTCTACTATTCTTAATACTGAATTAAATTACTACCCCTTCTAATTCTTCATCTGTTAATTCATATAATTGGCGCAACTTATCTAATTTTTCATTATCAGCTTGCCAGAAACCACGTCCATGTGCTTCTAACATTCTGCCTACAATATTGCGAAAAGCTTCGGGATTTGCTTGGCGTAATTTCTCGGCCATTTCTGCATCTAAAGCATAAGTATCAGCCGCTTGGTCGTAAACCCAATTATCGGTAAAATCGGCAGTACCACCCCAACCAATTAACGCCGTCATCCGTTGAGAAATTTCAAATGCACCACCCGAACCTTGATTAGCCATTGCTTCGGCCCATTTGGGATTTACTAATTTACTGCGATATTCAATTCTGAGTAAATCGTCTAAATTGCGGGGGGTAGTATCTTTAGAGAAACTTTCTACAAAACTGGTTGTGACTTTTTGATTGCGTTGTTTTTCTGCTGCCTTTTTCAAACCGCCGGTATTAGCGTAATATTCTTGAATATCGGTTAAACCATATTCTACCGAATCGATTTCTTGAACTATGCGATCGCTTGTTTTTAATAATGCATTCAAAACTTCCGGTCTCGCTTGACCTTTATCGTTTCTACCATAGCTAAAAACATTCCGACTTTGCCAAGTATTCCCCAATTCTTCACCAGATTCCCAGTTACCATCAACTACTTTATCGTTCACCAAAGAACCAAAATCACCCGCCGGATTAGAAAACAATCTCGCTGACGCATTATCTACACCTTGCGCCTGCAAAACTAAAGCATGTTTTCTAATAAAATTTTCTTCTTCCGATTCATCAACATCAGCCGCCCGTTGAAATAAATCATCCAACAATTCAATAATATTCACAAAACTATCGCGGAAAATTCCCGATAAATTTCCCAACACATCAATGCGGGGATGTCCAACTTCCGCCAAAGGTTTTAATTCATAACGAACAATTCGCCCAGTTCCTTCCTTTACAGGTGCAGCCCCCACCAATTCCAACAAAATTCCCAATGATTCACCCTTGGTTTTAATCGCATCTAATCCCCATAACATCACCGCCACAGTTTCCGGATATTTGCCATATTCTGCCAAATGCTGGGCAATAATCTTTTTCGCAATTTCCCTTCCCCTTTCATAAGCCCCAGGCGAAGGCATTCGATAAGGATCTAAAGCATGAATATTCCTCCCAGTTGGTAACACACCAACCCCATCCCGCAACAAATCACCACCAGGTGCAGGCGGAATATATTCCCCATTCAATCCCCTTAACAAATTCGTTAATTCATCCGTAGATTGCATTAACAAATCCCTGATTAATCTCTCCTCCTCTTCTCTGTGTTCTCTGCTTCTCTGTGGTTCGTTTCTTCCTTCCTCCTCCCCAAAATAAGCCTCCAAATACGAAGCCAATTTATCCTCACTCGGTCTTTCCCCCAAAGTATGTAACCCCGAAGAAAACAACCGATTTTCTAAAACTTGCAAATATTCATACAACTCCACCAAATAATCTTCAAAAGCATGATTGCTAAACATCCGGATATTTTCCGGACTAAAGGCAATCCCCAACTTTTTCGCATCTTCAAAGGGGCAATCTGCATCTAAACCAGTGTCCACAATTTTCTTACAAATCACTGATTTGAGAGCATAATTTTTTTGGGTATCTTCTCGATATTCCGAGATTAAATCTCGCAATGCCATTAATTCCTTATACAAACCTGCACGTCCATAAGGTGGTACATTATGGGAAATTAACACACCATAACCGCGACGTTTTGCCAAAATCGACTCCGAAGGATTATTGGCAGCATAGATATATAGATTCGGCAAATTTCCTAACAAAATATCCGACCAAGAATAGCCAGTATTTCCCAAAGGAGAACCAGGCAACCATTCCACAGTACCATGCATTCCAAAATGAACTATGGCATCAGCTTGAAACTCATTTTGCAGCCATTTATAGTAAGCAGCATATTGAGGATGGGGGGTTAAATCTCGTTCAAACATTAAGCGCATGGGGTCGCCTTGAATTCCCAATGGTGGTTGTACGCCTATCCACACATTTCCTAATTGCACACCATTAATTTGGAATTCATCACCATAGGTTTTAATACCAGTTCCGGTGAGAGATTTCCATTGTTTTTTAATGCGAGATGTTCGCAGATATCCCAGCCATTTTTCTAGTGTGCGGACGTTGACAGTATTTTTGGGGTGGACATCTTGTTTGCCATTCTCAAAGGGCAGGCGAGACGACTGCCCCACAAGCGAATTGTCTTCATCTGCTTGTTTTACCAAGCGAATTAATTCTTCGCCATCTTCTGGTAAATCTCCAATGGTGTAACCTTGGTCTTTGAGTGCAGCAAGAAACTTCAAAAGGCTACGGGGGACATTTAATAATGCAGCTGTGCCGACAGCCCCGTAACCTGGAGGAAAGCCATATAAAATGATGGCTATTTTTCGTTCCGATGCAGGTTTTTGCCGCAAAGCCACCCAGCTTTTCACCCTACCAATTAATCGCTGCACCCGTTCGGGAACTAAATAAATGTTTTCGCCCACTAAACCGCCAAGGGGAACGGTATCAATTGCGCCATCCAATTCTGGTAAAGCATACAAGACGACACTTTGCAAGCCGCCGATTCCTTGACGCGTCCAGGAGTATATATCTTGAATTAATAGTGGTGCTGCAACAATATAAGGTACATTCTTGGCAGTGAGGATGCGCTTTGCTACATCTACCTGACGGCCTGCTTCCATTGAACCAGCAGGGCCACCCACCAGAGGAAAGCCAATGGTGGAAACTATCGCGTCTACCTTTACTGCTTCAGTTGAAAGTGAGGGCGTTTCGATATTACCTAATTTTCGTTGCCCAATTTCATAGTCCGTTGTCATCCAATCTCGTACCGCCACATGTCCTTCCACGCCGTTAATGAAAATCGGCAAAGGAATTAACCCGGCTGCTTCAAAACGGCGAATTAATTGCGGAATGTATGGTTGTTTTGTAATAACGTGTTTGCGGTAAAGAAGAATGCCTATAACTGGACATTGGGAAATTTTTTCTATGCCCCATGCCCTTTGCCCCATGCTTTCTTTTTGATACCATTCCAAATATTCACGCGGCGATGCAAAAAACCCCGGATAGTCGGGATGCAGTAATCCCATATTCGGCGTTTCCACTGGCGGGGGAATGTCGCCGACTTTTAAACCCAAGTATTTTTCTGCCAGTGTCCAGAATAATGAAGCGACGTTTTCAGAACCGCCGGCATTCCAGTAACCATAGATAATTAGCCAGTTGCGTAAGTCTTGGACTTTTTGTACTGGTATGTATTTCAGGAGTTTCGGGCCAATTTTTAAGAAGCTGATGTAACCAGCGAGTTTGTCTTCTTCCCTTCCGTTGCTAAATTTATCGAGGATGAATTTAACTGGTTTGGGCATTCCTTTGGGTTTATCGCCAATGGCAAAATCCCCCAGCTTGGTTAAACTCATTAATTCCAAGGCTGACTCAAACACCAGCCGGATGGGAATTTGGGCAATGCGATCGCGCAACCACACAACCTGGTCATAATCAAATAATAAGCTACCAAAAAACACATCCGCGCCATCGAGTGCTGCTTGTACTTCCTGGCGCTTGCTTGTAAGATCGCGATCGCTAAATACCCGAATATCCAACTGGGGACAGCCGGAGTTAGCCAAAAAAGCCGCTTTTCTGTATAAGTCGGCGTTAAATGATTCAAACCCAGCAACCAAGACGATGCGTTTCATGCCCATAAGGAAATTTTTCTTCACTTAAATTTTAAACGCGCTTCCAAGCTGATTGTTATACTAATCTGCGTTGTCAAAGGTAATTCTAACTCTGGGGAGATGGGAGAAATGCTATTGGAAAATTTTAAAATACTGCTCAAGGATGATTCAACGATAGGACTCATATTTGATTGCTGTGAAGCTAGTAGTACGCCAAGGCAACTTGGCTCTTTAAAGGGCAAAGGGGAAAGGGACTCATGTTTTTTATCCCTTCCCCTTTTCCCGGTTGGTGAGCTTGTCGAACCATTAACCTTTACCCAACCCCACCTAACATTTTTGGGTTGGCAGACCACTAGGGTACACTTTTATTCCTTTTTACCTGTTCGGTGTTCTGTGTCTCTATGAGTAGTTCTTTGAATCAAACCAGATTCCTATAAGTACATTTGTCATAGCTTTCTACTTTTAACAAGCGTTATTATCTGAATAATGGGGGTAATTGCTGCATTTCAATTTATTGCAAGAATTACTAGGTGATTCTCGATTTTGATAAATTATGAGGGTTGTGTTTTTTCTAGCAATTTTTCTTTCTGGAATCACTGGATTTAACCTAAAAATCTTTGATTACCTTTGGCATATAAATTTATTTTTATGTCAGGTTACTAATGCTTAAAATAATGCAATATTTTTCAAAAAAAACTTGAAAAACAAGTATTAACAAAATTTTTTATTTATAATTTTAAGAGTTTTGGACTAGTGTAAACAAAAGTCAATTGAGGATGGAATCATGAAATTCGGAATTGATAGCGGCCATAATTGTCCACCAGACACGGGAGCTAGAGGAATCAAAGTTGAGGATAATTTAACTTTAGATGTCGGCAATAGAGTTATAACCAAGTTGAGAGCTTTAGGACATGACGTTGTAGTATGTAAACCAAGTAGTGCTAACACAGTCACCGAATCACTTTCAAAAAGATGTGCCACAGCCAACGCCAGTAGAGTCGATACTTATGTCTCGATTCATTTTAATGCCTTTAACGGACAAGCTAATGGCACAGAAGTCTTTGCAACCAGTGATGCTGGAAGAAAAATTGCTAAACCTGTATTAGATGAAATCGTCAAATTGGGATTTTTTAATCGCGGTGTTAAAAGTGGTTCCCATTTGTATGTTCTCAAAAATACAAATATGCCTGCCATTCTTATAGAGTGTTGCTTTATTGATTCGGCAAAAGATATGAATCTTTTTAATCCAGAAGCCATGGCCAATTCCATCGTCAAAGGTTTAACTGGTACACTGCCAACAAGCCCAGTTACCCCAGTACCAGACGAAGAAGACAATATAGATACTACTATTAAGAGACTGCAACAAAACTTAAATCGACTGAAAGTAACTGATAAAAATGGTAAAACCTTAGTAGAAGATGGCATCAACGGCGCTAACACCAAATCTGCCACAGAAAAATTTCAGACTATTATCGGAGTGCAGCCTACTGGAATTGCCGATACAAATACCTGGAATGCCATAAATGTAATTTTGGCAAAACGAATCATTCGTGTAAACCATGCTGGAGGCGCAGTTGTCAGATACTTACAATACCGTGTAGGTGTTGAAGTTGATGGTGTTTACGGGCCACAAACAGAAACTGCAATTAAGAACTTTCAAAGGCAAAACGGTTTGGAAGCCGATGGAATTGTTGGGCCTGCTAGTTGGCAGAAATTAATTGGTTAAACTCAAGGTGTTTGAAGTTTAAAGTATGAAGGATGAGTTAACTGTTGACTGTTAACAATTCACAGTCACCAGCAAACCACCATTGTTGTTTATTAGACTTCTTGCATAAGTCGGGAAAAGGGGGTGCATGTTTGGTATTTTCCCTTTCCCCGGTTGGTGAGCTTGTCGAACCATTAACCTTTTACCTTTGACCACAAAAGTGCAAAAAGCAATTGATTGCAAGAGGTTTATTTTTTAGAGTTCCCCAAAACTTGGTGTCTTGTAGTTCATACTTCATACTTTATGCTTCAACTTTGAGTGTGACTAACCACGGTTTCGTTCTAGCAGTAGCATCATTAACAAACTTAATAAAATTTGCTGTTCTTGGCGATCGCTGAGTTGATCCACAGCTTTGATGATAAATTTTCTAGAGAGGAAAGTGGGGATTTTCTCCAAACGCATCACAATTGTGCCATCATCTCGGCTCACCAAGTACACTGGATTAAAAACATAACCAGTGAACAAACCCAGAATTGGAATTTCTGCAAACAGGGCATCAGCAACTTTCACCCACGGGTTTTTCTCCTGGATGTTCAAAGTAGTGGTTTCGCCATCAAAAATGTCATAACGCGCACGCCAAATAGATTTTAATCCCCGTCGTTTTACTGAACCAATGTAACTACCATTACTATCGGTAAAGTCATACCGTGCCGAGAAGTCAATAATCCGGTCTGCTTTGATGTAGTATAAGGGACGAGTTTGCTCTCCATCCGCAAAGATTGTAATTGCTTCCTTGAGCTTGAAGAGTTTCTGTTTAACATAGAAAATCAAATTATTTTGAGCATCAACAACAGATATTTGTGGTGCCAATGCCCACAATTTAAAGGTGAGTTCCAGAGGATATTGCATAGTTTTGGACTAGACAAGAAAATATGACTTTATTAATCCCAATTGTGGGGGAAAAGTAACATTGTTAGGTCATTTCCATCGCAACAGTGGATAGTCGTATGGGGCATGGAGCATCTTTCAAGGGTTGGTATTTAAAAAAGCCATAGATAAGCAAGTAAAATGCTTATCAGATAGGGGACAGCAGAAATACCAGTGTGGAACTTCTGGATGATCCAGGGTGTGTAGGAGGAGAAATGCAGGTAGGAAAAAGCGAGGAATTAAGGCTTTCCACCACGTCGTGGTGGCAATGCCCCTGTCAATTGGTCTATCTTACACAACTTTTTCATTACGATCGCCCGCAAACTTGCTTTGCGAACTATTCCTCAAGCACAACGTGCCCTATCTAACCAACTGCACAAAGTTTTTTCTTTCTTTGTATGAAACCACCCTGCTCCCCGCTTGCGGGGAGGGGAGGTTTTGCGCTAGCAAAGCCGGGGTGGGATGACTGTGGATTAGTTAGTAATTGAGTAAGTTTGCTCTAACGTCATTACAAGGGTTTTACGTTAACTTGACACCAACGGTGAGGACACCCATCCCACAATAAAATCTATTACAACATTTTAGCCTTGCCACGCCACTACATTTATTTACATTACGTATGACGTTTTTTTAGGTTGAGCTACTTATATGCAGGATTTTATGTGAATTATCCAAATCAACGAAATATCAAGAATTATCCTTCCTGTAGAGACGTTGCAA
>Ga0314811_100176_pt1 | contig 11192 bp, 8 predicted proteins | sample STEome_7_FD_202340 | JGI IMG/M metagenome (GOLD analysis project Ga0314811, IMG submission 202340) | Metatranscriptome of soil surface biofilm microbial communities from soil inoculated with nitrogen-fixing consortium DG1, State College... ...
AAAAGAAGTATCTTATATTAGCGAAGCAAATTCGTTGTCAAAACCTGGCAGTCAATAAATCACACAGGGTAAAAATTCAGCATGAGCAGTACATTTATGGGTCAAATTTTTTCCTAATTCTTTAAGTATTCTGACTCCTGAATTCTTACCAGTGAATATTGAAAATCCAGAAACATGTATAATTTAAAACAAAAAAAATGAAAAATATAAAAAATTCTGACAAGCGTAATCTATGGTTTGAAAGGTTTATGGCAATCCTGGCCACAGTAAACTTAAGTTTAGTTTTGTTTGATTTAAGTTACGTACAATGGCGGGATTTATACTTACAAAAATTTCCCCAAATTGTCCAGATTTATGACCCAATCAAAGGTATTGAAACGCATCGAGACACAAAAAAATATTTACAAACCTTAGATGCATTAGAAGAACAAGTCAGCCAAACAGGATTACAATCCCCTGAGGTAAAAAACCAGCTAGAGGAAATAACTCGTTTGAGCAACGAGATGATTGATACTAATCCATTTGCGGGAGCGAATAAGAGTGGTACTCTAGAAAAAATCAAAAATCGGATGCGCGATCGCGTCAACAACGAATCTGCAAAACAGTCCTTTGCCATTTTTTGGAGTCAACCCTACCTAACCCAAAAAGGCTGGCTGCAAGAAATTAATTTTTTCAACCAAAGAATCCGCCCTTTAATTGCTACTAACTACTACCGTAGAATTGCAGAAAGTGGGGAATTTATCAATAATTTCTGGATTATTGACTCAGTATTTGTAATTTTATTTGCTCTAGAATTGCTGGGGCGTACCTTTTTTATCAAACGCCAACATGTCGGTTTAAGCTGGCTAGAAGCACTGTTGTGGCGTTGGTATGATTTGTTCTTATTATTACCATTTTTTCGTTGGCTACGAATTATACCCGTATTGGTGCGCCTCGACCAAGCAAAATTATTGAATCTACATCCAGTGCGCCGACAAATTAATCAGGGGATCGTGGCCAATTTTGCCGAAGAATTGACAGAAATTGTAGTGGTGAGAGTAATCAACCAAGTCCAGGCTTCAATTAAGCGGGGTGAATTGATCCGTTGGTTATCGCAACAAGAAAATGTGCGCTCTTACATAGATATTAATAATGTCAATGAAATAGAAGCGATCGCAGGTTTATTGGTAAAAACAGTGGTGTATCAAGTGCTACCGGAAATCCAACCAGCGATCGTTGCCCTTTTGCGTCACAACATCGAAACCGTCATCCATCAAGTTCCCGTCTACCGCAACCTCCAGAACCTCCCAGGCATCGGACAAGCCCAAAGCCAACTCAGTGAACAATTAGCAACCCAAATCACAACAAATCTTTACAAAACTTTAGTTAGTGCTGTTGAAGACCCTGTTGGTGCAAAACTCACTAGTCAACTAATACAAAGTTTCAGCGACGCCTTAACAGGACAAATCAAAAAAAAGCATTTACTTACAGAAATCGAGAGTTTACTTTCTGACTTCTTAGAAGAAATTAAAATTAACTACGTTCAGCGTTTGTCCCAGGAAGATATCGAGCAAATCATCGAGCAAACCAGACAGCTACGAACACAAGCATCACTTCCAGCAGTAGTTGATAAAGGTACTAGTTTTACAGGGAGATGAGGGAGACAAGGGAGAAAATTTTCCCCTCTGCCCCTGCCCCCTGCCCCTCTGCCCCATGCCCTGTTTGCCCAATGCCCCACTACAGAATAAATGCGCTAAACTCGAATTAGGGCGAACCAGCATTGGTTCGTCACAAGACTTCTTGGAAGATATCCCTATCGCAGGAAGTGGGTCGATGCCCACTTTTTTTATTGAATTTTCTCATGGCTCATCCCTTAGTACCAAAAATTATTGATTTGGCAACACCAGTGGCACAAGAACTGGGATTAGAACTAGTGGGCGTGGTTTTTCACACTAACCAAAGTCCACCAGTATTGCGGGTAGATATTCGCAATCCTCAGCAAGACACTGGATTAAATGATTGTGAGAAAATGAGCCGTGCTTTAGAAACCTCCCTAGATGCTGCGGAAATCTTTCCAGATGCTTATGTCTTGGAAGTGTCCAGTCCTGGTATTTCGCGGCAATTGGTCACCGACAGGGAGTTTATCTCTTTTAAAGGATTTCCTGTCATTATCTCCACTTCCCCACCTTATGAGGGACAACAAGAGTGGACTGGTCAGCTGATTCGCCGGGATGAGACAGCAGTTTACTTAAATCAAAAAGGTCGTGTAGTCGAAATTCAGCGCTCTCTAATTACTAGGGTGCAGCTAGACGAAGGCCGATAAACAAATGACTAGGGACTGGGAACTGGGCACTGGGAATTAGAAATTAGGGAATAGAAACTGGGGGAATACAAGAGTAGAGGAGCAGGGGAGCAGAAGAGCTTCAGTGCAGACGGGAAGTTGCAGTCAGTCTTTCCCATCTGCCCCACTTTCTCCGCCCCCCTGTGTCTTACCATGCCCCATGCTCCATGCCCCATTCCCTAATCCCCAATCCCCAGTCCCTAATTTTTACAGGAGATTGCTTATGTCAATGGTTACTTTACCTGGATTAAAAGAACTAATTGAAAGTATTAGTCGGGAGCGCAATTTACCTCGTCTTGCAGTTCAATCAGCTATTAGAGAAGCGCTACTTAAGGGTTACGAACGTTATCGTCGCGCCCAAAATCTAGAACGCAAACAGTTTGACGAAGATTATTTTGATAATTTTGAAGTAGAACTGGATATAGAAGAAGAAGGATTTCGCGTTCTTTCTACTAAAATTATTGTTGAAAAAGAAAAACTCAGTAATACAGACCATCAAATTTCTCTAGATGAAGTTCAACTAGTAGCTCCAGAAGCACAGTTAGGCGACTCTGTGGTGCTGGATGTGACACCAGATCAAGGAGAATTTGGGCGCATGGCTGCTATGCAAACCAAGCAAGTACTAGCGCAAAAACTCCGGGATCAGCAGCGTCAAATGGTGCAAGAAGAGTTCCAAGATTTAGAAGGAACTGTTTTGCAAGCAAGAGTTTTACGGTTTGAACGTCAATCGGTAATTTTGGCAGTTAGCAGTGGCTTTGGTCAGCCAGAAGTAGAAGCAGAATTACCCAAACGCGAACAGCTACCAAACGATAATTATCGAGCAAACGCCACCTTTAAGGTATATCTCAAAAAAGTTTCCCAAGGTCAGCAACGAGGGCCGCAGTTACTAGTATCAAGAGCCGATGCTGGTTTAGTAGTTTATCTATTTGCTAATGAAGTCCCAGAAATCGAAGACGAAGTGGTACGGATTGTTGCCGTAGCAAGGGAGGCAAACCCCCCTTCCCGTTATGTAGGCCCCAGGACTAAAATAGCAGTAGATACTCTCGATCGCGATGTAGACCCAGTGGGTGCATGTATCGGAGCTAGGGGTTCGCGAATTCAAGTGGTAGTCAACGAATTACGGGGTGAAAAAATAGATGTAATTCGTTGGTCGCCAGACCCAGCAACATATATTGCCAATGCCCTGAGTCCAGCACGAGTGGATGAAGTCCGCCTCATGGATCCAGAAACTCGGCAAACTCACGTGCTAGTGGCTGAAGACCAACTGAGTTTGGCCATCGGCAAAGAAGGACAAAATGTCCGTTTGGCAGCGCGTTTGACAGGGTGGAAAATTGATATAAAAGACAAAGCTAAGTACGACCATGCCGGAGAAGATGCTAAATTTATAGCTTCTAGAGCTAAATATCAAGCAGAGCAAGAAGAGGATGATGTTGATTTTGAAGAATTAGACACCGAAAATCAAGACGAATTAGAAGAAGAATTAGATAATGATACTTTTGATGCTGAGGATGAAGAATAACTTATCAATTTTGTTAAATTTTGTTACTGTTGATTTAAGTCTCAATCTCAAAGATTTTTTGCAGCAAAACGAGTTGGTATAAGTAAAAAATAGTAATAGCGACCTTCTTTCTACACCCAAAATGCTGAACTGAGATCCTAACAAAACTAATGAAACCAAATTATCGGCGCTGTATTAGCTGCCGCAAACTAGGTTTAAAAGAAGAGTTTTGGCGGATTGTACGCGTCTTTCCATCTGGAAAGGTACAATTAGATCGAGGCATGGGGCGTTCTGCCTACATTTGTCCGCAAGCGAGTTGCCTACAAGCAGCTCAAAAGAAAAATCGACTAGGGCGATCGCTACACGCATCAGTGCCAGAAACACTGTACCAAAGCTTGTCGCAACGTCTAGCCAGCAATAATAGCCAAAATCAACAAATTTAATTAATTGGAACAACTTAGTAGCGTTATCAGCAGAGAAATTATGCAAAAGCCGAACTAATCGCACCTTTTTCATATCCTCTGTCGAATGCTAGGGTTAGTGCCAAAATAGTAAATGGGTGTAGAAAGCATTCGGCTCTTCCATTAAAAGAGGAGCGGGGTAACACTCCCAAAGCAAAATGTACTCGATTGTGTTGTGGAAGACTCAGAATCAGCAAAACAAAAAACTACAACTTCATGGCAACCTGGTAGCGCTCAGGCGCAGTTCGGCGTCAAGGGTGACCATAAAAATCTTTAAAAAATTTTTATGGGCATCTCTCAACCATCATTCCTGGTGGGGATGCCATTAAACCGAAACATCTCTCTTTCCTGATTGGAGGCACCGGCAAAATCACCAAGGGCAACCTAAAAACAGTAATCAAAGGATGGAGATGTCGCACTCCCAGGCAGCCATCCGCTAAAACTGTAAATTAAAGGGGAAGAGTGGATGAACAACGGCAAAGTTAGAATCTATGAATTATCAAAGGAATTGAATTTGGATAACAAAGAGCTATTAGCAATTTGCGACCAGCTCAACATCGCGGTCAAAAGCCATAGCAGCACGATTTCAGAATCCGAGGCAGAACAGATTCGTACTGCTGCACAAAAACTCGCAGCGACAAATGTGACGCCTAAAAAGGAACCAGGTACAACCAGCCATAAATCAAATTCACTACCAAACGGCGGACGTAACCGACCTGCTGCACCCCACAAACAGCAAATTTTGGAAATACGCAAACCGAAAATATTGAGAAATACTACCTCCAACGCCCCAGAGGCGTCAGTTGCTACCAATACCCAAGCTGCTTTGTCTGAAGCTAATCCTCCCTCACCTCCACGGCCTTTCGCTACACCAGTCTCACCCATGAAGCCGACGGCACCAATTCGACCCGTACCCCGGAATCAATCTGAGACCCCAGAGCAACCTCCTGTAAAAAACTTGGAACAAGCACCTAGTCCAAATCAGCCACAGGAAAAACCAGTTGCCCAAAAACCAGAAAAAGTAATTCCACCCAGACCGAAACCGGAAAAGCCTCAAAAACCGCAATTAGTTGCCCCACCGGCAAGACCAGCAGCGGAACAACCACAGGTATCCGAGCCGCAAACTCCCACAGATAAACCGATTCTCAAACGGGAACGTCCGCGGACAGCAGAAGGCGATCGCGACCATCAAATCATTAAGCCAAAAGTCGCTAAGCTGCCAGCAGACCAGACCCCGTCGGCTGCACCACAAAAACAGCCTCGTCCCACCACTTCACCAGGCAAACCAGAGCCAAGAGGAAATCGACCATCAGCTCCATCACCAATAGGAGACGGGCAACGACCCAGGCCTGCACGTTCTGGCGAAGCTGTAGCAGCAGCAATGCCAATTGCTACTCCGCCAAGACATCTGTCAGCAATAGCAGCAAAAACTGAGGTGTTGGGTGACGAGCCAATAGCTCCGGAACTGCTCGATTTGAAGCGCCCAACTCCACCTCGGCTAGCCAAAGGTGGCAAAAAGTGGGTAGAAGAAGAAATCATTGATGAAGTTAAAGAAAAGGCTGGTAAAGCCGGCGTTAAAGGCAAACGAAACAAGCCAATACTTCTAGATGATGACGAATTTGAAGAGGATTTGCTGGATGATGACGATTCAGACACACCAGCCACCATCCAAGTAAGTCTTTCTATTGTCCGTCCCCCAAAACCCAAATCGACCAAACCAGCACAAACCTCAGCGGCAGCTTTGGCCACCGCACCAACAGCAAAAACTAAAAAATCTAGTTCCAACCGCGACCAAAACCGTCGCCAAGAAGTAGAAACCAAACGCGAACGTCCGGAAAAAGTCGTGGTCACAGGGCCAATGACTGTCCAAGAATTGGCTGACCTTCTAGTTGTTGCCGATACAGAGATTGTAAAAATCCTGTTTCTCAAAGGCATGGCAGTCAGTATCACTCAAAATCTAGATATTCCGACAATTACGTTGGTAGGAAAAGAACTAGAGATAGAAGTTGAAACCGCCGAACCAGAAGCAGAAGCTCGCAAGGTTACGGAAATGGTCAGCGCCGAAGACCTAGAAAATCTCCATCGGCGTCCGCCTGTGGTGACAATTATGGGTCACGTAGACCACGGTAAAACAACTCTGCTCGACTCAATTCGTAAAACCAAAGTCGCTGCTGGGGAAGCTGGTGGTATTACCCAACACATCGGCGCATACCACGTGGATGTGGTGCATGAGGATAAACCACAGCAGATAGTCTTCCTAGATACTCCAGGTCACGAAGCTTTTACAGCCATGCGGGCACGAGGAGCGCGGGTAACAGATATTGCTGTGTTAGTAGTAGCTGCCGATGACGGCGTTCGTCCTCAAACCATTGAAGCCATTAGCCACGCTCAAGCAGCAGAAGTACCAATTGTTGTTGCCATCAACAAAATTGACAAAGAAGCCGCACAGCCAGACCGGGTGAAACAAGAACTCACCCAATATGGTCTGACACCAGAGGAATGGGGCGGCGACACAATTATGGTACCGGTGAGTGCCATCAAAGGCGAAAACCTGGATACGCTCTTAGAAATGATCCTGTTGGTGGCAGAAGTAGCAGAACTATCCGCTAACCCAGACCGGGCAGCAAGAGGAACCGTTATTGAAGCACATCTGGATAAAGCCAAGGGAGCAGTTGCTACTTTGCTAATTCAGAATGGCACATTGCATGTAGGTGATATGCTTGTAGCCGGCTCCGCCTTTGGCAAAGTGCGGGCAATGGTGAACGACAGAGGTGCTAGAGTCGAAGCTGCCTCCCCATCCTTTGCGGTTGAGGTGTTGGGCTTGAGTGATGTCCCAGCAGCCGGCGACGAGTTCGAGGTCTTCGAGAACGAAAAAGAAGCCCGAAACCTAGCAAGCGATCGCGCCGACAAACAACGCCTATCCCGCTTGTTACAAGGACGCGTCACCCTCACCACCCTCTCAGCTCAAGCACAAGAAGGCGAGTTGAAAGAACTCAACTTGATCTTGAAGGGAGACGTACAAGGTTCCGTGGAAGCCATTGTGGGAGCGCTCAAGCAAATCCCCCAAAACGAAGTCCAAATTCGGATGTTATTGGCTACTGCTGGGGAAATTACCGAAACAGATATCGACTTAGCATCTGCTAGTAACGCTGTAATTATTGGCTTCAATACTACCTTCGCTAGTGGTGCAAGACAAGCCGCTGATGAAGCTGGTGTAGATGTCCGGGAATACAACGTCATCTACAAACTCTTGGAAGATATCCAAGATGCTTTGGAAGGTCTTCTCGAACCAGAGTTGGTGGAAGAACCCTTGGGTCAAACCGAAGTCCGTGCCGTCTTCCCAGTTGGCCGTGGTGCGGTTGCCGGTTGTTACGTTCAATCTGGCAAACTAATCCGCAACTGTAAAGTACGGGTACGACGTAGCGGAAAAGTGGTTTATGAAGGCGTGCTTGATTCCCTCAAACGGATGAAAGAAGATGCCCGCGAAGTCAACGCTGGTTATGAATGCGGTGTCGGCATCGATAAATTCAATGATTGGGTTGAAGGTGACATCATCGAAGCCTATCAAATGGTTACTAAGCGCCGTACTCTCACCTTAACCAGATAGTGCTGGGGGTAAAATGGTTAGAAGTAGGAGTTAGGAGTTGTGAGTTAAAAGCTCTTAACTCCTAACTCCTAACTTTTAACTCATAAATTTAATATATGGCTTCATTTCGCTCTGAACCAATTTTGTGGATTCATATCGCTGGATTAGCGACATTACCTATTTTTTCAATACTCTGTTTATTGTTCCTATCCGTAGGCGAACCTTTTTTGCCCGTCTGGATGGAATTATTTCTAGTAGCTGCCATTGGTGTTTTGCCACTGCTATGGATGCAGCTGCGTCGCCCCTTTTATATATTTGGTCTTTTGGGAATAGCCTTAAAACCAGAAAACTTGACTGAACGGCAGCGCAAAATTCTTTGTTTAACGAATACAAGGTTAAATCGGATCTTAACCCTAGTGACAGCAGTATTGTCGATTTGGGCGTTGTGGCATATATATCAAATTGCCCCATCAGTAGCAAATACGGCTAAATTTTTACCACAATGGCGCAGCCTTGGTTTAATACTTGCTGCCTTAGCCTTTTTAGCCAGTAATCTATTTTTACAAATACCCGTTAGTGTCATGCGAGTTTTAGTGACTAATGACACAGAATTTGCGGCCATAGAACCGTTATCTTTAGACAAGATTAAACAAGATTTTACAATTTTAGGTGTGCGGGTTAATCAAATGTTGCCCCGATTGTTTGAATCTTTGCTCTCACAAAACAAAGATTCACACCAGCCCCCAGAGTAAATATTATTTTCTTTGAAGAGGCTAGGAGCAGACACGGGGAGTCAGGGATGAGGGAGACAAATTAATAGCCAATACCCAATGACGGCAGTTGCTCCACTTGGGGAGACCCCAAGACCGCACTGCCTCCCCCATGCCCAATTACTAATAACAGAGGAATGAGGAATTATGGCTCAAATTCCAGCTTATAGCGATCGCCAATTTTCTGCTGATAGTGAAATTTGGTATAGCCTCAAATGTGCTATCTCTAATAGTTCAGGTTTTCAACGCTGGCAACTAGAACGAGATGCTCAATTACAGGGACTCCGCTTAGAACAGCAGGTACAACGATATTTACGAGAAACTTTAGAAACTTTAGCTTATTAGATATCTAGTGAACTAAGTTAATGCGCGCTAAAAAAGTATAACCAACAAAAGTGGCTGTTGACTGTCAACTATCAACGGTGAACAGCCTAGTTGAATCAATGTGCAAGTTAAATGCAAAACAATTTACCTATACCTTTGTGTTAGGTAGGTGTAACTTCGCAATTCATCTCATGCTCTCCTTCGGGTGATGTGTGAGATGAATTACTGTTTTAGGTAAAATTTTCTGAATTAAAGTATATAACTTATGTATAAGTTCTGTGATCTATCTCAGGAATTTAGCTGAATCAGTGCTAATCATTCGGTATAGTTTTGCATGGGTTTTATGCCAGCTGACAAGATTGCTAGCTTTAACCTTGTTCGACATACCGTAATTCAGCACATCACAGACTCAAAAATGAAACATCAGAGTTTTAAGACTGCTTCAGCAAAAAATTTTCGCTTTCTTTCTCGCAATTATTTGAGACACACTGTACGCATCACAGCCGGACTAACGGCTTTGTTAGTAGTCTCTGGTGGTTCAATAGTACTATCTGGTGAGGTAAATGCTGGTGCCACTCACTCACAAAATATCGCTCCAACTCTCACAGCCCAAGTTCCCACCACTGCAACAGTAATTTACGTTAATCCTACAACTGGTGCAGACACGGCTGGTGCTGGTACTACAGCCAACGCACCTTACAAAAGCATAACTTTTGCCCTTAGTCAGGCCCAACCAGGGACAACAATTCAACTTGCACCGGGAAATTATACCCAGGAAAGTGGAGAAACCTTTCCCATCTTGCTCAAACCAGGGGTGACACTCCAGGGTGATGAAGCTAGCAGAGGTCAGGGAATATTAATTTCAGGTGGAGGTTTTTACACCAGTCGCACCTTTGCCAGACAGGATATTACCATCCTTGCCGAGCAAAATACCACCATTACAGGAGTTACTATTACCAACCCAAATCAACGGGGAACTGGTATTTGGATAGAATCTACAAATCCCACCATCAAAAACAGTACCTTTATTAACAGCATCAGAGAGGGCGTTTTTGTCACTGGTACAGGCAACCCCAAAATCGAAAGTAACATTTTTGTACAAAATAAAGGCAACGGAGTTTCTATTGCTAAATCTGCTCAAGGAGAAATTCGCAGTAACTTATTTCAAGATACTGGTTTTGGTATAGCGATCGGCGGCACTTCTACACCTTTAGTTGTAGAAAACCAAATCATTGAAAACCAAGACGGTCTTTTTATCTCAGAGTCAGCTAAACCCGTATTACGTAAGAATGTCATTCAAAACAATAAGCGGGATGGCGTTGTGGCAACTGTTAGCGCATTACCTGACCTTGGCACCAATGAAAATCCTGGTGGTAATCTGATTCGTAATAATGTTCGTTATGATGTCAACAATGCTACTAAAACTGGTACAATTCTCGCTGTTGGCAACGATATCGATCAAAAACGAATTGCTGGTTCAGTAGATTTTGTTGCCGCAGTTGTTGATGTACCTCCTGGAGGAGCTGTCGCCTTTAAAGATGTGCCAGCAAATTATTGGGCAAAAGTCTACATTGAAGCCTTAGCTTCCCAAAATATTATTGCTGGGTTTCCTGATGGTACCTTTAAACCCAATGAACCCGTAACCCGCGCTCAATTCGCTACTATTATCACTAAAGCTCTGACACCGCCAACCAAGCGCCCAGCTATTCAATTTAAAGACGTAGCAAGCAATTTTTGGGCTTACGCTGCTATTCAATCTGCTTATCAGAGTCAATTTGTTTCTGGTTATCCTGATGGTACTTTTAAACCACAGCAACAAATTCCAAGAGTGCAGGCCTTGGTTGCTTTAGCAAATGGTTTGGGCTTAACTGCTAACAATCAAAGTGTTATTTCGTTTTATGTTGATGCGGCGCAAATTCCTGACTATGCCATCGCCCCTGTTGCTGCTGCAACTGTACGGCAACTAGTAATCAATTACCCGACTGCTAAACAACTCAATCCTAATCGTCAGGCGACTAGAGCCGAAGTTGCAGCCTTTGTTTACCAAGCACTCGTTAATACTGGACGCGCGCAACCAATTCCTTCATCGTATTTGGTAACTGTTCAATAAAATGTGCTGAAGCTTTGAGTATGTACCAATCCTAATCGTCAGGCGACTAGAGCCGAAGTTGCAGCCTTTGTTTACCAAGCACTCGTTAATACTGGACGCGCGCAACCAATTCCTTCATCGTAT
>Ga0314811_100178_pt1 | contig 11164 bp, 11 predicted proteins | sample STEome_7_FD_202340 | JGI IMG/M metagenome (GOLD analysis project Ga0314811, IMG submission 202340) | Metatranscriptome of soil surface biofilm microbial communities from soil inoculated with nitrogen-fixing consortium DG1, State College... ...
ATTTTAGTGAGTATATTACTTGCAATCTACCATCTAGCTAAAAATCCCTATTTTTCAGGTATGGGCGTTGCTTGCATTGCAGGATGATTTAAGAATTTGGGCGTTGCATAATCCCCGTGTCTTTGCGTCTGGTGTGTCCCGGTGTCAGCGTCAATCATCCCAGCTATGTACCACAACCCCACAACTTAGTTTTCAGTTCTTGAATGTGTCGCTCAAAATTCTCCAGAGTGACTATTTATCCCCACACAACACTAGAACCCGTTTGCAGTAGTTATGAAAAAATTTTCTTGTGCTGAGTCAGTCGCCTCTGTTCACTACACACCATCATGGCGTCAATTATCAGCTAACTCATTTTTAATTCCCATACAAAGAAATTCTACAATCGCCAATTTAAGTAAGATATTGAACTGATTTACTGCTGAGTTTTAAACTATACTTTTTATCAATGAAGTTAACCTCAAGAATCAACTTCTCATAAAAGTTAGGATAAATAAGTTACTCAGGTTTTCTTTCCTCAAGAATTACTTATAATTTCAGACTGTAAAATACGGATAACGGTGATATTTTTGTGACTGATGGGCGAGAGCCAATGGTCTGTGCGTCGCTCTTGAGTTACTGTTAGATTGGCTAGATTAGCGAAAGATACAGAAAGTCAATCTGATTTTTGAAATACTATTTCCTGACAACAGTCGGGTCAATTTGCTATTGGGCAATAGCATCGACATGGATTGATTTATTTGTATTCGTGCATATAGCTTAGCAGAGATTGGTGAATTACGAGTTGGGGGGTGTGGAATCTCTGTACTAACTAAAATGTCACCGCTATATTTATCTCAACAGTGCTTCTAATTAATATCGCTGTGAATTCCGAAAAGGAAATTCACCGATTTCGCTTGCAAATATTAATTTTATTCCAGAGCCATCCCGATGAAGACACTTCCAATTAGTAGATACAGATTTTTCCAAAAACTCCAACCCTTATCTTTATTGAAAAAAATCACGAGTAAGTCCGTTAGTGGTTGTTTGCAAGTGTTTAGCACCTCAGGTTCCTGGTCAATATATGTAGACGGAGGTAAACTGATTTATGCGTGCTATTCAGAAAAAATGTTTGAGCCGCTTTACAGAAATTTGCAACGCTTGAGTCAGCAAATTTCTACTCTTCCACGCGGTATTCACGAACAATTGCGAGCCATATTTGAAACTGGTATTGAAAATCAAGCGATACCAAATCCAGATTATTTGGCTATTTGCTGGTTAGTCAATCAAAAATATATCAGTCCCTCTCAAGCAGCAATTTTGATTGAGCAATTAGCACTAGAAGTTTTGGATTCATTTCTGAGCTTAGAACAGGGGAGTTATGAGTTTATCCCTGAAAGCTTTTTGGATGATATGCCAAAGTTTTGCCATTTGAATCTTCGTTTACTAGTCGAACGATGTCAATCACCCAGAAGCAAAGCAGAGAATTTTTCTGTCAGGGTAGGAGGTAATAGTCAGACATCAACAGTATCCTCCGTACAACCCTCACAATTTTTGCGAAAAAATCAGCCGCAACCCCAAACGAACACTACACAAAAGTTTCCCAGACCGCACAATGGTAATCAACCAGGAACATATATTTTCAATACTACCGATAATACAACTCAGCAAGTTGTACAACCTGCAATAGAGAAAAAAGTCTACACAATCTTCTGTATTGATGATAGTCCTACTGTATTGAGTATTATTCAAAGTTATTTAGACGAACAAACCTTTTCTGTTGTCGGAGTCAGCGATTCTTTCAAAGCTTTAATGCAAATTATCCGCACAAAACCCGACATAATTTTCTTGGATATTTCCATGCCTAATTTAGATGGATATGAACTTTGTTCTTTGTTGCGGAAACACTCATATTTTAAAAATACACCTGTGATTATGCTGTCAGCCAAATCAGGATTAATAGATAGAGCTAAAGCCAGAATAGTGGGAGCATCAGGCTATTTAACCAAGCCTTTTACTCAAGGAGATTTACTCAAAGTCATATTTAAGCATATTGTTTAAAGTTTTTCATAGATAAAATCACTAAATTTGATTAATATATCTTTCAGGAGACTAAAGCTTGAGTATTAACTGGGTGGCTACTATTCTAGTTGTAGAAGATTCTCGGCAAGAATTGGAATTAATTAGTTATTATCTCAGAAGTCAAGGTTACAACGTTATTAAGGCAACTAGCGCTAAAGAAGCTCTAGAAATAGTTTTAGAAGAAAAACCTGATGCCATTATTACTGATGTTGAAATGCCAGGGATGAGTGGATTTGAATTATGTCGCTTCCTGAAAACAAATCCCACTCATCAGAAAATACCGATTGTAATTTGTAGTAGTAAAAATCAGGCAATTCACCACTTGTGGGCAAAGAAGCAAGGTGCTGATGCTTATATAACTAAGCCCTATACGCCTGAACAGCTAGTGCATGTGATTGAATCAGTAGAGGCTGTTGCTTGGCTCTAAGTACAACAAGGTAAATAATTAAAGGTTTGTAGTGAGAACTAAAGTTGTCAAAAAAGAACTAAAGTCCTGACTACGAACTGAATCTTTGATATAAAATTTGGGATTTTGAATTATTCAATAGAAAATCCCAAATTTAAAATTCTTTAAGTCGTGCCAAACTCAGATTGTAAAGCTTCGTCGTTGTTATCGGCGATGGTTGCCACAATGGTGATTAATCGAGAGACTTCCCCTGGAGACAACTCTGCTAAGGTGCGCGTGGATATTACAACCACCCGGTTTTCAATAATACCGAAACGTGCCTCAAAAGTGCTAGAGCAGTTTAACTCCAAAAGATGTCGCATTAATTTCGGTTCTTCTTTGGCGGGTAGATCTAACACCGCAGACCAAACCGTTATGGTGTCTTCATCGTTTTTTCCAGTGAGTTGGACAAATACTTCCACACTCCCGTACTTAAATTTCCAGAGATAACCACCCTCTGGGGTGTGGCTAACCATTGCACTGTCATCTTGTTCTAGGCTGTCGATGACATTTTCAATCACCTCCACATGGTTGATACCCGTGGTCTCAGCAATTAACTCATTGATGGCTTCGTCACTAGTTGGGGTTTCTTGGTAGCTTGTCATACAGATTTTTTTTCTCAATATACTCGCTGTTTCATCTACACATAATTTATAGCTTGTTGTCACGGTTAGTTTGAGCTTCCTGAGGTGATAGTCTTGTCATCAGTCATACCAAAACTGGTACTTGAAAATAAATACCGTCAAAAATATTACTTCAAGTTAATTAATCAAGTCTAACGCCGAAAAGGATGTGCAAACTTATGACCTCTGTTTTTGAGACTATACAAAATAGTGATGTCCGTCAGTTGGCTATTAACCCAAATCACTGGTATGTAGTTGCACGTAGTTGTGAAGTAATAAATAAGCCCGTAAATGTGATACTTTGGAAGCAGGCGATCGCTCTTTACCGTGACAGTCAAGGACAAGTCCACGCCTTAGAAGACCGTTGTCCCCACCGCCAAGTCAAACTCAGTCACGGACAAGTTATCGGTAATGAATTGGAATGTGCATATCATGGCTGGCGCTTTAACTCAGCAGGTGAATGTGCAGCAGTTCCTTATTTAGCAGCAAATCAAAAACTCCCAAATTGCACAATTCGCCGTTACCCAGTAAAAGAACAAGACGGTTTTATCTGGCTATTTCCTGGAGACGTAGAACCATCTGTAGAACCTCTGGGTTTACCAGAGTGGGAACATTTGAATTATATTGCTACCGTTTCAGTGATTAATTGTCAAGCTCATTATTCTTATTTAATTGAAAACTTGATGGATATGTATCACGGGCATTTGCATCAAGATTTACAAGCTTGGGCTGAAGCAAATTTGCAAGATATTGAGGAAGATATGAATCGTGTAGATGCCCATTATACAGCACAAAGTTATTATAAAATAGACAAAATTTGGTCAATATCTCAATTATTTTTTCCGGCTTTGCGGAAATTACATCCCGAACCATTGGATGTGAGTTATGTTTATCCGCACTGGGTTTCTACATTAGGCAAAGATTTTAAAATTTATTGTTTATTGTGTCCGGTGAATGAGACGCAGACCAAAGCTTATTTAATTCATTTCACATCATTAAATGCCTTTTGGCGATTGCACAAATTACCAGTATGGTTTCGGCGATTTGTAAAAGATAGTTTGTTTGGTGCAGCGCAGAAATTACTTGATGGTTTGGTAATTCAAGATGTGCAGATGATTGAAGAGGAACAGCAAGCCTATTTGCAGAATTCCCAAAGGCGGAATTATGAATTGAATCGGGCATTGGTGAGCGTGCAAAAGTTGATGAAAAGTCAAGTTAACAAGTTGGGATAAGAAAGATTTTGAACCGCAGAGGCGCAGAGTACGCAGAGAGAGTTTAAGGAGGTATTTAGTGAAAAAAGACTTTATTCATACAAGTTTCTATTACTGCTATTACTTATCAGCAGGCCAAATTTTATGTTTCTGTAGTTTTTTCTTAAACCAGGATAGGCAAAGTAGGCTTCTGGATCTGTGTTCGCAGAAGCTTGACGATCGCTTTGACTAGCTAATTCTCTAATTTTAGCAATAATGTCATAGGAAACAGCTATCCAAGTGGCAACGATAGCAGCACGGTAAGCTCCACCTCTGTACGCGTTAACTACTTCTAAAATATAAGAACGAGATGATTTATCTCTGATAGTCAGTACAAGCTCGTCTAAATCTGTGGGTCTAAAGCTATTCATTTGTTAACCTAAAATCTATTTTATAGCAGTGTATACAGCTTTTTTAAGTGCTTCCATAGTATATTTACTACATTCATCAACAGTAAAACTTGATGTTTGAGCGATTTTTATCAATTTTATTTATCATCGGTTTATAGTTTCAGATGACAGTATAAATTAGTAAACATAAGTATTAGTTATGACTCAGATACCAAGAATTGAAGAAATAAAAGCGGTGATTTTTGAGCTACCAGTTGAGGAACTCATAAAACTGATGGCAGAAATGGAAGAAAGACTCGAAACAGTAACAATGATGCAACTGGCGGAAACTGGATTTCAAGAGTGGAACGACCCAGAAGAAGATATATACAATGACGAAGCCTAAAGTATTAGAAATCTGGTTAGTCCGTTTCCCTTTTAGCGATTTGACTTCTACGAAACTTAGACCAGCCCTTGTTTTAGCAGTTCATCGAGAAGAATTAATTATCTTGGGTATTTTCTCAAAAATTCCTGCTGCTGATTTGCGTGAAACTTGGGTGTTAATTTCAGATACACATCCTCAGTTTTCAGAAACAGGGTTAAAAAAGACTTCTTTAATTAGGACTGATAAAATTGCCACTGTTAATGAGTCTGTGTTTGAAAGGCAATTAGGAATGTTGCCATTAGATATGTTGAATTTGGTGCAAGAAGCGTTAAAGAAATCTCTGAATATTAGTTAGGTGAAGCGATCGCCCCTTCATTAACCACACATCCAAAATGCTAGAATCGCCGTAGCACAGATGCTTTAGCAGGAGGCCACGTGGAAAATATAGAACTGCAACTTGACGAAAAAATCCTTGAGAAAGCACGCGCTTTGGCAAAGTCGCGCCATTGTGATTTGTCGGAATTGATTGCATACGCAATTGAACAACTACCAGTGAGAGAACCAGCAAAATACCCTTTATTGAGACTATTCGCTGACGATCCTGACTCAGTTGATGAGATGCTAGAAGAAGTAATGAAGGATCGGGCAGCACACCCACTAAATCGTTGACCGTTGACTGTTGACGGTTCACAGTTAACAGTCAACGCTTTAATCGTGGCAATTTATCTCATTATCAGCGGATTCAAGCATTAGGCTACAACTTGAAGCTGGATAATTGGCGAATATAAATGCCCTTTTCTTGAGGACAGTGGAAAATAAAGATAAGTAAGAACGATTCTGGGCGCTATCATCCATGAGTTATTGCCTTAATCCCCGTTGTCCTAAGCCTGAAAATTCTGGTAATGTCAATTTTTGTTTGACTTGCGGTTCTAAGTTGCTTCTCAAAGAACGATACCGTGCTATTAAACCAATAGGTCAAGGTGGTTTTGGCAGAACTTTTTTAGCTGTGGATGAAGATAAACCATCAAAGCCGCGCTGTGTAATTAAGCAATTTTATCCGCAAGCCCAAGGTACGAATACTGTGCAAAAAGCGGTGGAGTTGTTTAACCAAGAAGCGGTACAGTTAGATGAATTGGGCAAACATCCGCAAATTCCAGAATTATTAGCATATTTTACTCAAGAAGACCGCCAATATCTCGTACAAGAATTTATTGATGGGCAAAATTTAGCCCAGGAACTCGCACATAAAGGTGCTTTTAGTGAGGCACAAATCTGGCAATTACTCAATGATTTATTACCAGTATTGAAATTTTGTCATGTTAGACAAGTGATTCACCGCGATATTAAGCCAGAAAATATTATTTTACGTAGCAGCGATGGCAAATTAGTTTTGGTAGATTTTGGTGCTTCTAAATCTGCTACTGGCACTGCCTTAAATCGAACAGGTACTAGTATTGGTAGTCCGGAATATGTCGCCCCAGAACAAATGCGAGGTAGGGCGATTTTTGCCAGCGATATTTATAGTTTGGGCGCGACTTGTATTAACTTATTAACCAGGCGATCGCCTTTCGATTCCTATGATACAAATAATGATACTTGGATTTGGCAGAAATATTTAAAAATTCCTGTTAGTCATGCATTAAGCCGCATTTTGAACAAGATGCTAGAAAGTGTCCCAATGCGCCGTTATCAAACAATAGATGAAGTTGTAAAAGACTTAAATCAACACTCCAAAGCAGCCACACCAGCGAACACGGCAAAGCCTATTCCTCAACCTCCTGCTAATTCTACACCTCCTGTAGTTAGCCAATCTCCTAGTCAAATCGATTTAGAATTAGAGGAAATGAAAACACAATTTATCGCTGGTGGTAAAGCTAAACAAAATAAAATAGAACCTGCCAATTCAAATCCTCAGCCTTCTAATAAAAGTCAAATAGATAGAGAATTAGAAGAATTAAAAGCTAAATATCTAGGCAATAACAATCCGTAGGATTAGGGATTGGGTGGTCATTAGTCAACAGACCTCTTGCAAAAGTGCTTTTTGGACTCTTGTGGTCAAAGGGAAAAGGTTAAAGGGGAAAGGGAAAATACCAAACCTTTTCCCCTTTCCCCTTTCCCTTTTCCCGACTTCTGCAAGAAGTCTAACAATTACTAAACACCTCTTCTAGGCTTACGGACTACACCTTGCCAGCGAATCGTTTGTTTAGCAGAACGTTGTCCTAAAGAACGAGTGGCTATTACTTCAATTTCAACATTGACACCAGGACGTAAAGCGTCGTTAGGAATTTTCAGCTTACCCAAAGCGAGAGTAAAGCGGTTGTAGTCACGAGTCACAAGTTCATCGGGAATGTCTCCTTCGTATTCGGTTCTGTAGTCAGAAAAACCATAGGAGCTATCTTTGGCGCGGAATTTAACACGAAACTGAGTATTAATAGCATTAGATTTTGCTGCTAAATCAACTATTTTTAAATTTAGGTTTTGTCCTGCATCGGTGAATTCGGCTACAGCTAACCGTGTGACATCTTTTTTAGCAATGGCATAGTTAACAGTGAAAGTTGTCAAGTTAGCTTCACTTTTGCTACTACCATCAATCCATAAATTTTCAGAAAAATTAACCTCTACTTGTTTGCTATCAGTTAAATTTGCTGTTACCAATTCATTGGCAAAGCTCGTGATTGGTTGTCTTTCTTGCCAAATTATTTGAAAAGCTTCTTCTAAACGCGCTTCAAACTCTCGATAATTATCCGCGATCGCTGAACCAGGCGCAAGTAGAGAAAGGGAACCTGGGCTAACGTTCCATTTGTTTTTCGAGAGTTTAAATGGTTTATTTGTTAGTTCTGAAATTGCTAATTTCACAGTGGGGTTATCATCAGCCAAGGGTTCTTTGCTGTTGACAATACTCAAAGTTCCTAAGCTTCCGTTCCTACCATCTCTACCATCGCTACCATCTCGCCCATCACTACCATCAGTGCAACGATAAACCTTGTTAGTACACTTATAGTTGGGACTACCGGGAGTTCCTTCACAAGTTTGCACTTCCCATTTCCGTCGGCGACATTTACAACCAGCCGTACCATTTCCACCTCTACCGCCGCGTCCACCTTCGCCGCCAGTGGCCCGGACAAAAATGTTTCGCAAGTCTGCCAAATTTGTGTAGTAAACTGTTATCGAACCACCATTACCCCCATCTCCTCCTTTACCACCATCACCACCACTACCACCATCAGGTGCATTGATATCGTGGCTGACATTATCTGGTTGGTTTCTACAGTTAGGTCTATAACCCGGTTCTCCATCTTCCCCATCTTCACCGTCTGTCCCAGACAGTTCAAGATTTACAGGTGAACCATTGACAAAAAGACTTTGATTTTGACCGCTAGAACCATCTCTACCCGAACGCCCACTGCTTCCCGTGCGTCCATCTGTGCCATAATTTCTAGCTAGTTTATAGTTTTTGTCAGAGGCAAAAGCTGGACATAAAAGTGAATCAGAAGCAGGCAAAAAGTTAGTAAATAAGCACAATGTAAAAAGAAGTGGTAGCTTACTTGTCAAACCCTTGTGCATCTGGTTACACCTAAAACCTCACTGGAATTAAGTGTATCTTATTTTTTAAAGGGAACAGGGAACAGGGAACAGGCAACAGGTATCAGAACTTCGGGGGAAGCGGAGAGATTTTAATCACAAATGATTACCCGGACATGATATTTAGGAGTAGGCGGAATAAACAGAAGAATAACTCCCAACTCCTAACTCCCAACTCCTAACTCCTAACTCCCAACTCCTAACTCCTAACTCCCAACTCCCAACTCCCAACTCCCAACTCCCAACTCCTAACTCCTAACTCCCAACTCCTAACTCCCAACTCCCAACTCCCAACTCCCAACTCATTACGAATTAGGTTCCCCAACCAAAACAATTGAACACTTCAATTCTCGAATCATCTGGGTTGTGACTTGGCTAACGGCTAGTCCACCGGCTGTGCGATAACGCACGGAACGCAACACAACTAAATCAAATGCTTGGGCTTGGCGAATTACTGTTTTAGCGACATCATCACCTTTGATGGTGACAATGTTGGTTTTTACCTGTAGCTGGCTTTTAGAGGCGATATCAGATAATTGAGAGACAAATTTTTCTACTAAATTTGGGCGGGTGTTGCGATCGCAAACATGCAACAATACTACTTCTGCTTGATTTACATCAGCTAAAATCTGGGCAAACCTTAAAGCACCTATGGTTTGGTGAGTTAAATCTCCCACTGGTACGAGAATTTTTTGGATTGTCTTAGGACTGCTCAAAAGGCGTGTGACTGCAACCGGACAGTGAGAAGACCAAAAGACGCTATCAATTACATTACCAAATAAGCGGGCACGTAAACCTGTTGTTCGCGACCAACCCATCACCACTAAATTAGCGTTTTGTTCTCGACTAGTGCGGCTTATTGCTAAAGCTATATCATCGTCAATTCGATTTGTTGGTGATACTTCCACATCAAATTCTTGACTGATGTCTCTAGCTAACTTCAATCTTTGGTGACTTTGTTCGAGTCCTGTTACTAACTGTGGATCGTCCATTTGGATATGCGCTTTCGTAACAGCCAATGGCACAATTCTTCCAGATTCATGACTAGCTAATAATGCTGCCATTTCTATCAAATAGCGCTGAGTTTGAGGGTTGTATATTGGCACTACAACAGTGAATGAATCTTGTTTTTTTTCTGCTAATTCTTCTTCATTACCTCCCCACCAAGTCGTGAGACTATCTGTTTGAAAATCTGTCTCTTGCAACTGTAAAGAAGAAGCAAATCTCGCTGTGATTACCGGGCCTAATATTGCAGTCACCAGCATCAAGACAATGACGCTGTTTAACACACCTTCATTGATTAGCCGTTCGCCCGCAGAATTCATACTTTGATAAGCTACCAAAGTTGCTGCTAGTGTAGCTGCTACCTGTGGCAGTGACAATGACCACATTGTTAGTAATTCAGCCGTATTATAGCGGTACAACAGTTTGGCTAAAAATGCTGCGATAAATTTGCTACCAATTAAGGCTGCTACAATGGCCACAGTCAACCAAATTGAACTAAGAGTTTTCAAAAATGCCGGAATATTAATTAGTAATCCCATGTCCACGAAGAAACAAGGGATAAACAAAACACTGCCGATAAATTCAATTTTCTCTTTGACTGGGCTACGTCCTAGAACATCATTGACAGCTAAACCTGCTAAAAAAGCACCAACAATTTTTTCAACTCCAATAATCTGCGCTCCCACAGATGCCAAAAATAATGCTAGTAATATAAACAAAAATTGATTGCTTTGTTCGTCTCCCGAACGACGAAAAAATTCTTTTCCTGCCCAATCAAAGCCAAATAGAACGACAACAGAGTAAATTGCTAACCCACCTAACAAAGTTGCTAAACTCAAGGCGGAGAATTCTCCTCCATGAATTCCTACACAAATTGCTAATACTAGCAAAGCTCCTGTATCAGTAAAAATTGTGGCACCAATTGTCACAGTTACAGCTTCATTTGTAACAACACCAAGACGACTGACAATTGGATATGCTAATAAAGTATGTGACGCCAGTAAAGAACCGATTAATACTGAAGAATTCCAACTAAAATTAAATAATCGTCCGACAATAATTCCAGCAATTAATGGAACTAAGAATGTGAGGGCACCAAACCCCATTGAGCGATTTTTAGTTTTCTTGAACTGCTGTAAGTCAATTTCTAAACCTGCTACGAACATCAAATAAAGTTTACCGATATCGGAAAGCAATTTAATAGTTTCAGATTCGGAATTTAACAACTTTAGCCCGTTTTCTCCTAGTATTATTCCTGCCAGTAATAATCCCACTAAGCCAGGGAGTCGCAGACGTTCAAATATAGGGGGTATAGTAAATATTACTATTAAGAGAATAGTAAATGCAATGATAGGACTGTTTATTAAGGAGCTTTCTGGCATTTGTAATAAATAAACCTAGCTTGTAAGTGTACTATTTAGATACAAAAATTCATGGAAAATTTTCGTAGAATTAGGGTTTATAGAATCCTGGCAATTAAATCTTTA
>Ga0314811_100181_pt1 | contig 10986 bp, 10 predicted proteins | sample STEome_7_FD_202340 | JGI IMG/M metagenome (GOLD analysis project Ga0314811, IMG submission 202340) | Metatranscriptome of soil surface biofilm microbial communities from soil inoculated with nitrogen-fixing consortium DG1, State College... ...
TAGAACTCAAAATTTAAAAGTCATGAGTTGTTAAATAACTATGATTACATGCCTAATTAATATACTTGTCTCACTAAAATCCTGACTAATCCTGAAATTTGAGTTCTAAATTTCTTACATTTAAAATTTTCCAAATCAGATAATCCAATTATTTTCAGGAGTTAATAATGGTTAATAATTCTGCAATTTTCCGCAAATCTGCTGAATTTTTAGGTGCTATTTGCGGAGGACTACTAATCACCTTGCCAGCAATTCCTCAAGCACTGGCACAACAATCTACTCCTCGTGTTAATCCTTGTCCTAGTATTTTTTACGAAGAACCACATAACTCTCGCGTTGTAGTACCCCAAGGATGTCCTCCCAACGCCTTAACTCAAAGACTAGCAGCCCAAGGACTTCTCCCCGTCCCTGCAACTCCATCACCAGAACAAGCAAGATTGGGTGTAGGTGGTGAAGAACCTCCAGTACAACCACAACCGGGTGCTGTACCACCAGCCCCGGTTCCTCCAACCCAGGGACAAGAACCTCCAGTACCATCACAACCCGGTGCTACAGTACCAGTACAACCACGACAAGCCCCTAGCGCTAGAATTGTACTGGCAAATGGTAGAGTTAACGTCAGATTGGTGAATGACACTGCGGCCAAAATAACTTACCAAGTTATTGGCGATACCGCACCGCGATCGCTAGCAGGTAAATCCGATGTTACACTCCAAGGTCTAAGCGCACCAGTAACAGTAACATTTGAACGAGAAGATGGCGGACAACTGACGGTCACTCCACAACCCTCATCAGAAGCAGGAAACTTGGAAGTTACATTTAATGAAGCGACGGATGCAACCCAAGGCAGAAGTGCTATGAGAATTGAACCAAGCGGTTCAGTGTTTTTGAATTAAAAGAGAATTCAGAATGCAATCACTGGGGAACTTAGACCCAGCACTAATGTAAGAATGCTGGGCTAAGTGCGGTAAATCCAAAATCCAAAATTCCTTTACCGCCTGAGCATTTTAGTCAGCTTATCCACCAGTAGCACTTCTTGTTTGCTGTCTTCTAATTTTCGTGCCAGTATAATCGCTCTTTCATAAAAGTTACGAGCAGTGGGGTAATTACCTAACTGCTCGTATAATTGAGCATAGGATTCAAAAGATTTTAATTCTTCTCGCACATTTTGTAATTCTTTAGCGAGTATTAAACGCTCCTGTAATAAGTCAAAAGCTCGTTCGTGGCGACCAACACCACTGTGAGCTGTAACTAGACCATCGATTGCCCTTAATTGATTGGTGCGATCGCTATTAATTTTAGCAATCCGCATTGCTGCACCATAACTACCAATGGTATCTTGATAATTTCCCGCTGCTAAATAAGCATCACCTAAATTATTTAAGGTATTTGCCTCACCAATGGTATCACCAGTTTGACGGCGATAAATTAAGGCATTTTCATATAATTTAATTGCTTTGTTATAATCTCCCAACCTAGCTGCTACTAATCCCAAATTACTCAAAGATAGTCCTTGACCTTCAATATTTTTGACATTTTGAGCAATTGTAAATGCCTCTTGGGCAGTTTTACCAGCAGCAGCGAATTCTCCTTCTTGCAGTAGAAATGTAGTAATATTGTTCAGGACAAAAATCTGAGATTGAAAATCTTTAGTATCGCGAGCAATGGCTAATCCTCGCCGTAAAGCATCTTCCGCTTCTTTTGAACTACCTAGCTGGATATAAGCTTTAGCAAGCAAATTATAAGTTAAACCTTGGGCTTTTAGGTCACCAATTGAATGATATAGTTCCAGGGCTTGCAAGCAGGAAGTAATTGTTTTGTTGGCATATCCAGAAGCGTATTGTTGTTCAGCGATATGCAGCAAACTGTCTGCTTCATCTCTTGATTGTCGCCCAACAGAACTATTTAAAGGACGGTGGAGTTGTTCGGTAATATCAACCGCACCTGCCGCTATGGGAGTCAGTACAAAAGTAAACAATAAAAAGCCATACAAAAGTACTTGGTGATGAAAAATCGCGGTTACATCAACGTTTATCTTCTGCCTGGAAAATACAAGCTGTTGTCTCATAAAACTTACCCATCAAATTGCAGGCTTAAGTAGAAGGTCTAAAGTGAAGTTTTAAATTTAATTTGAAGACAACGAATACTCGCATTTATACGTAAGCTAAGCTTGAGAAAAATCTTCACCAAGATAAATAGCACGAATATCTGTAGGTAATTTGTCCTCTAGCATACGATAGCCTTCCTGAAGAAAATTGGCTACTTCGTTCGGGGCGATCGCTTCTCCTTCAGCTTGCAAATAAGCAGCAATTCTCGTGTCACTCCAATGAAAAGTTTGAGACATCAACACAATTAAGCGCAGAATTGGAGGTAATTGATCTAATGCTTGTTCTACATAACACCATAACGGCGGTGAAGTTGCTTCTAGAGAATAGTGAATTGCTTCTGTGGGCGGTACTTTAATCTCGTTTATACAAAAAGCAGTCATGTTAATTAACCAATTTTGCATGGTTAAAGCTTCTTGACCGGATGCACCGCCACTTAAATTTAATCCACCGAGTTCATAGTAGATATGTCGCCAAGTGAGGGCGAACAGATAATCTGCTTGTACAGGCGATCGCGCCGAATGCCGAATTAAGGTATACACTATGGGGCTATAGCGGCAAAAAATCACTGTAAAATACTTGCCAGCATCAGGATACTGCTGAAACAGAGCCAGTAATTCATCGTCACTGTGATGAAACAGCGACTTAACCAGGGGGTGATTAGCTTCAGGAAAAGAAGGAATTTGCATCAGCCTTGAGATTGATAGTTGTTAAAAATAATTTTGGCAATTGCACTCTTGTAGTTAATCGCATAATATCTTGGTGTTGCTCAATTTGTAGCCCCAGACTCAGACTAGTTAAATATTGATAAACTAAAAAACAAGGACTTAATTTTAGTCTTAATCGACAATCATAAAAACCTCTACCTTATAGAATCCTTATTTGTTCATGGTTATAGCAGTTAGCGCGATCTCATTCCTTTTCAGTCCCCTTACTTTAGCCTCCTTCTTGCCCTCCCTGCCTTTAGATAGCCTCTTCTCCACCCAAGGGATTATGGTAATGCTGTTGGCGGCTTACGCTGGTGCCATGTGGATGTTCCTCACCAGTGCGCCAAAAGTACACACTGTGATGGTGTCAGATTTGGAGATTGCCCGACAGTTGTATGAAGGGCTGCTAGATTTACCCGCCGCTGAAGTGCCTTTGCACTACTACTACAACTACGAACAAACCATAGGTGCAACTGGAATCGATCCGCTTTATATGTCTACCTCACCGAGTTTGTCTAGCAAAACCATGAATAACGGCAGTGAAGGACTGTGGTATCAATTAAAGAAAAATACCCAGCTACACGTCATTACGGGTGCAAGTTTAGGTAGCAAAAATCAGCAACGTCATGTCTGCTTTGACCACGAATGTCTGGAAATGATTTTAATGCGAGTAGAAGTGCGCGGTTTAAAATTCAAAATTCGTAACAGCAAACCCCTGAATTTTTTGGTCAAGGACTATGAAGGCCGAATTATTGAACTAGCTGAAGTGGCGAATTAGTTCAGAATTCTGAATGTAATTAGTTATATCTTAGAAAAAGTAGGGTGTGTTGTCGCGCAGCGCAACGCACCATTTTAATATAGGTGTAAATAAGTAAGTGCAACTAAGGTAATAAGTAGATAGTCATGATTAAATCTAAGATGTCATTGCGTTCGCGTAGCGTCTCTACGAGACGCTACGCGAACGCGATGACAGAACATATTATATTTATTTATGTCCATCTACTTAAAAGAATAAAGCAAAATTAGGGTGCGTTATGGCTTTAACCTAACGCACCCTAATTATGTGTGGTAATTACTGTCTCAACTCAGTTGTTCGTACTTAAATTTCCCTTTAATAAACTTGTTGAAATATTGACCTTTGGATGGTGCATTATCTAAGCCTTCCTTGACACTGGGAGGTACTTTGAAATACTCATAAACACTTCCGCTATCAAATTCAATAGTTAGTGTTTGAGTTTTTACATCGTGGGTAAATTGCTTAATAACGTTGCCTTCAGGTTTGAGTAGGGGGAAAGCAATTACATCCCGAATACTGGGAGAATCAGTTAGTAACATTACTAAGCGATCGATTCCAATTCCTAAACCACCAGTAGGCGGCATACCATATTCCAAAGCTGCCAAAAAGTCTTCGTCTACACCTTGCGCCTCTAAATCACCAGCGGCTTTTCTAGCAGCTTGCGCTTCTAAGCGTTCTCTTTGGTCGATGGGATCGGTAAGTTCTGAGAAGCTATTGCCAGTTTCCCGCCCGACTATGAATAACTCAAATCTTTCCACCAAACCAGGTTCAGAACGGTGGGGTTTTGCTAATGGGGAAATTTCCACTGGATAATCAATTACAAAGGTAGGCTGAATTAACTTTTCTTCTACCTTTTGTTCAAAAGCTTCATTCAAGAGTTTACCAATAGATTGCACATCGTCTATTGCTTCCAAACCAGCATTTTTACTTGCTGTTTTTGCTTCTTCTAAAGTTTGGAAAGATTTAAAATCTAGCCCGGTAAACTCTTTAACTAAATCGTGCATCGTTACCCGTCGCCAAGGTGGTGTTAAATCTATAGATTCACCTTGGTAGGTAATTTGCAGCGTGCCGAGTACTTCTTGGGCAACAGTGGTAATAATTCCTTCTGTTAGCGCCATCATATCGTTGTAGTCGGCGTAGGCTTGGTAAATTTCAATAGTTGTAAATTCGGGATTGTGTCGAGTCGAAATTCCTTCATTGCGGAAAATTCGCCCTAATTCAAACACCTTTTCAAACCCACCTACAATTAACCGCTTCAAATGAAGTTCTGTGGCAATTCGCAGATACAACTCCATTTCTAGAGTGTTGTGGTAAGTGATAAATGGACGTGCATCTGCACCCCCAGCTTCACTTTGTAGAACTGGCGTTTCAATTTCGAGAAAATCTCTCTGTTCCAAATAGCGACGAATCCCGGCAGTGATTTGGGCGCGACGGCGGAAAGTTTGCCGCACTTCTGGGTTAACAATCAAGTCAACGTAGCGCTGACGGTAGCGCTTGGCAACATCCGTCAATCCATGCCACTTGTCGGGTAGGGGCAACAGAGATTTAGTCAGGATGGTGTATTGTTTGACGTAGACAGATAACTCGCCCTTTTCAGTCCGTTTGATAGTACCTTTGACTCCTAAGATGTCGCCTGCATCTGTGAGTTGTTTCAAGTGATTGAACGCATCGGCATCAATATCTGCCATGCCTTCTTGGATGCGATTTTTCTCTAAATAAAGCTGAATCGTGCCGGTTTCGTCTTGTAAGGTGAAGAAAGCCAATTTACCGAAAACGCGACGGGCCATAATGCGTCCGGCTATGGCAACTTCTAAATCAACTTCCTCACCACTGGCTAAATCGGCAAATTGTTCTTGCAACTGCGCTGCGTGATTGGTGGATTCCCAACGATAGGCGTAGGGATTAGTGCCTAACTGCTTTAGCTGGTCTACTTTTTCCAGCCTCGCGGCACGGAGATCTTCTTCCGACATGGTAACGAACTAAATAGGGCAAGATTAATTATAGATGCTGCAAAAGTTGGCAGTAAGAGATATTTTGTCTTTGAAAGCGCGGGCGTAGGCAATACGGTTCGGTTAAAGGGGAAAGAGGAAAGGGAAAAGGTTTCAAATACATCCTTTACCCCTTACCCCTTAACCTTTTCCCAGACAACAAGGGACGTTATCCTCCATCGCATTTCCGGAAATGAAAATTCACATTGGTAAATTATTTCCATAAGTGTGGCGATCGCAAACATTTTAATCTAAAAATAAAACCTTTATTTTTGATTTACTTTGAGCGAATAGCGAGATATTGTTGCCTTCATTTTCAAGTTAGTAAACTTCAATATTGCGTCCACTAATTCTTGCTGTTCTGGTTGTAAATTCAGTGTTTTGAGCGCTTGATTGATATTGTTACCAGCGCGGAGATTGCGAGCAAATTGGGCACGCTGAGATGAATTTAATACTGCCTGAATTTCCTTGTTTCTTCTCTGACGTATACCCTGGAGTTGTTGGCGTTGTTGGGGAGTCAGGTTAATATCTGATATTAAAGTAGAATCGCTGGCAGCTTTAGTAGTTTTGGCAACAAGAATACTCGAAGTAATATTTAGTTGAACGTTTGCAGCTAGGGCGATTCCTGGCATGAAGAAAATAAAAGCAAGGATATTAAATAATACAAAAAGCCGTTTTATCAAGTAAATCGCCATGTTGAAAAATGCCTAATTTAATGCTCAGATATGGGCTGGGGGTTGGGCATAGGGCATTGGGCATGGGGCATTGGGCATGGGAAAAGGGAAAGGGGTAAGGGGGAAAGGGGTAAGATTAAATTTATTCCTTTTCCCTTTAACCTTTTCCCTTTAACCTTTTCCCCTGCCTCCCTGATCCCTACTCTCTAGTCCTTTTACGAATTATTATCCGGCCTTCTCATTCTGTTAATTTCGCGTTGTAATTCTTCAATTTGACGGCGCAAAGCTTCTTTTTCATTTTCGGAAGAATCTGCGGGAACATTTACTGCTCCAGATGCGGGCGATCGCTGGTAATTTCCTTGACGAATTTGCTGATATTCTTCTGATACTGCCCACTGTTGTAAGTAGTGCAAACGCTCCACAGGAAAAGGATGTGTCATCATTGCACCTTGAAACCCAGTGTACATTAAGAATTTATACACTTGGTTAAGTCCATCTTCATCAAGTGCTTGATAATTTTCAGACTGTTTAATAAATTCTTGTAAACTGCATTCGTGGGCATATTTGAAACTACCGCCCGTGACTTTCATCATCGAACTCATCACGGGATTTAAGTCATCCATTACCAATAAAGCAGCCCGATCTGACGATAACTCAGCTTTACGCCGCCATTCGTAAAAAGCAAGCAACAAACCTTGACTAAGGAAATTACCAATGCCAAAGGTTAATTCCCCAACGGTAGTAGCTACACTCCTCGCCCATATCGCCATTTGAATTAAAATAGTATGACCACATTTAATGTGCCCCAGTTCATGGGCTAACACCGCCCTAATTTCAACTTCGTTTAGTAAGTCTAATATCCCTGTATTTATGACTATGTAAGGATGCTCTTGTCCAAGTGCGTAGCTATTAGCTTGGGAATTTTGCTCAACAAACAGTGCGGGTTCTGGATAAATGTCCAAATCTCGGACGCATTCCCGAAAAATCTGGTAGATGGTGGAATATTGGCGCGGCCCGACTTGGATGGTGTTGCCCATTAAATAAACTAACTGAGGGCGTTCAGCGAAAAATTCCACAAATTTACGGGCTAAAAAATCAAATCCTGGTAAATTACGTAAAGCTTGCTCTGCTTGGCTATCCAGGGGATGCCTGAAGGCTTCGCTGGAAATTCCTGTGTAGGTTGGCATAATTAGGTAATTGGTGATTGGTCATTAGTCATTGGTCATTAGTCATTAGTCATTAGTCATTAGTTTTAGATAAAGAACAAATGACTAAGCCCAAAGTTAAAAGCTAAGGCTTCTTTATATTCAGATGCCAGTTGCTATCCTACGGTAACCCTAACGGCGAACAAGCCCAAAGAAATTCCTGTGGAACGCAGTGGCTCAAGGGCAGTTCCTTTAAGCGGGGGAACCCCACCAACGGACTGTCTGAACTCTGTAACAGAAGACAAATGACAAATGATCAATGACAAAGGACAACATAATAGAAATGGGGCTTTATTGGTAAAAGTCACTTTGTTATGGGATTAAAAGCGTGTGATTGAGGCAGAAGTTCATTTGTCACTACATAACTTTTTGCGATCGCAGGCGGGGTTCCCCTCCTGGCCCCATCATTTGACGATGGCACGGTTGGTAGCACGCGCCTTGCGCCTGGAACGTAGCGCCCTCATTCAAGTGGGGGCAGTTTGTGGGTATCAAGGACGATATCGTACCAGTTTCGTAGCATCAGCCCTGATGTGGCATGGCCCTGTAATTATTGTTGCTCAAGAATCAGTGCAACAACTTCTGTTGCGGGTGGAAATTCCCCGTCTACAACAGTGGCTACCAGCCAACAAACCAATTAGGACAGGTGACGCATGGCCTGATGCCCAGTTCCAAGGGCTACTGTTGACTTCCCCTGAAGCTTGGTTAAAAGGACAGTTGGCTGATGGCGATCGCTTTCCCAAAGGTATTCCTACAATTATTGATGGCGTAGACGACCTTGAAGATTGGGTGCGTCATCAGCTCGCCCAAGAAATTCAACCCCATGATTGGGATCAACTCATGCTAGCTTGCCCAAACCAAGCTGAAGCAATTCGTGAAGCAAGGATACAACTGACACACGAACTTTTTCAGCATCCTGCTAATCCCTATGAGTGCTATCTCATTTCTGGACTAGAAATAGACATTTTAAACCGTCTTTATTCTACTTTAGACATCAGTAATATCCCAGATAATTGGAAACATTTCTGGCAAGAATTTCAACTGCTAACAGAAAGTCTTTCACCCTCTGCCTCCCCTGCCCCCTCCGCCCTCTTCTGGGCGACTATTGCCCGTCGCCAAGGTTTATTTTCTTTGCACTACGCTCCAATGGAATTAGGGAAAATACTTTCCCCCATTTGGCAGCGACAACCAGTAGTTTTAATTGGCAGTGCTGTAGAACCAGAAACGGAGGCTCCCCTGTTCCGTCAGCGTTTGGGTTTGGAAGATTTAACTTGCCTGAAATTTTCTTCTGAAAGTCAAGCCGAAGCAATTCAGCTGTATGTACCTTATAAGTTACCCCTACCCAATACACCAGAATTTCAAGCGGCATTTATTCACAAAGTCCGCACTCTGGTTTGTCTGAGTGCTACAGCACCAGGGTTAACTGTGATTTTGGTGGGTGATGTCCCACTCAAGTCCCAAGTCGGCACAATTTTGGCCTCAGAATTTGGTTCGCGGGTGCAGGTGGAAAAAACTTGTTTAGATGAAAATGGTATTTTGGTAAGCGGTTGGGAATTTTGGCGAGAACATCAGCAAGTCTTACCTGCACCCCAGCTGTTAATTATTGCGACTTTGCCGCTACCATCTTTAGAAAATCCTCTAGTAGCTGGTAGAGTAGCTCGTTATAAGCGATCGCATCAAGATTGGTTCCGTTTATATTTATTACCAACCGCCTTGAATGAATTACAACGAGCCATCGCTCCAGTGCGAGAAAGTCAAGGTATTGTCGCTTTGCTTGATAGTCGTGTAGTTAACCGCAGCTACGGCGCTCAAATTCTCGCAGCCTTGAGTCCCTTGGCCCGTATTAACTATCTCGATCCCAGTTTGTTTGCCAATACAAATGAGGAGAATTCGGCATAAAAGCATAGGGTATTAGGAATTGGGAGTGTTGACTGTTGACTGAGGAATTATTCTCCTCATCTCCCTCATCTCCCCCATGCCCCATACCCAATACCTTAATTGTCTATGACGACAATTCCTGGCAAGATAAAATTAGAGCTGAAGTTGATTTCAATTCCTAATTATGGGTGAAGCAAAACGTCGGAAAACCGCACTAGGGGAAACATACGGTCAAGAAACTCGCATCTTGCCTTGGGTTCCCATCAGCAAAAGTCAAGCGGAATTATTTGTAAGTTGGACTACTCGTGGTGCTTGGATAGGCATCGGTATTATGGTTACAGCATGGTTAACCATCCGTTTTATCGGGCCTGCTTTTGGTTGGTGGCAAGTAGTTGCTTGATAATGATTGAGTGTTTCTAACATCGGCTAAAATTAATGCGATCGCCTCTTGAGAGTGTTGTTCTAACATTGCTGCACTCAAAAGTTAAACTAAAACAAACAAGTTCCCATAATATTAATCACTGATTGCAAGGGATCGAGTTTGCAAAATTTGCCTGTGGCAACCCCTCATTGTAAAATTTTCACTTGCTATATTTTTCATACAAAAAGCCCAAGCATTGCTGCTTGAGCCTTTTCTAGATTGAACTAACTTGTACTAATTATCTAAAATTGAGCAACAGATTTGAGCTGATACTAATGTTCGTTTTAATACCATTTCGGCAAATGAATGATACAAATCATTTTTTCTTTTGCTCCTCTGCTCAAGAACTTATGGAGCTTGCCTCAATATATCAGCATTAAAGTGAAACAGTATTACTGGTGTGTAATTACTTTAGTAACGATTGCGGTTGTAACCACCACCGCCACGGTTTCCGCCACCAAAAGAACCACCTCTGTCTTCTCTGGGTTTGGCTTTATTTACTTTTAAGTCACGACCCAGCCATTCAGCACCATCAAGAGCTTCAATGGCAGCTGCTTCTTCAGCATCTGAACTCATTTCCACAAAACCAAAGCCCCGCAAACGACCTGTTTCGCGGTCTGTAGGCAACTGAACCCGCTTTACAGAACCATATTCTGCAAAAACAGCGCTCAGTGCTTCTCGTGTAACTTCATAAGAGAGGTTACCTACGTAAATTGACATGAAAGATCTCCAAAATCATAGAGTATGCAGAGATTTAGATTTCGGAGAGAAGTCTGTAATACCACAAGGAAAAAGCCTGTCAATACTAAGAACAAACACTGTCGCCGAATTAATTCTCATTTCACTCACCATGATGACACATATAGTCAACTTTCCTGTGAAAAGGTTGAAAATTTTTAGAAAAATTTATGTTAACTGCCTCAGCAACCGTGTAAAGACAGAAGAGTAGGGGGTAAGAAAACTCCAAAAAATAAATTATTCCGGTTAAAGAGTTGAGTATTGACAGTTGACGGTTCACAGTTAACAGTCAACTGTCAACAATATCAAAAAAATATTTTTTACTTGCAAGCCCCTAAATAATCACATCTCAGTTAACAGTCCATAGTCAACACTGCCACTGCCCAACAAATAACTGTTTACTTTTGCGATGTGGATACAGTTGACATTCTACTAAAAATACTAGTATTTTTAGTAGAATAAAGTTATTATCTAGAA